>OCJN01000224.1_pt1 | contig 13947 bp, 13 predicted proteins | sample 1480731 | NCBI WGS metagenome assembly OCJN01 (sample SAMN05301479, study PRJEB22388) | human skin metagenome | isolation source: Infant 1 DOL 23 skin | host: Homo sapiens | place: USA: Pittsburgh, Magee-Womens Hospital of UPMC | collected 2013/2014 | reverse complement strand
ACCGAAGGACTCGATACCGAGGCCTCGAGCTACCGCTCCTATGAATCGCTCGAGGTTTCCATCCACGAGTCCGGCCTGCCTTTGTGGACCTTCTCCCCACCGGGAATGCTCGCTGCCCCAGAGGAGGAGACCCTCCCACTCGAATTCGAGCCAGGGCCCACCCCGCGCGGCAATATTGAAGAGATCGACGCCATGATGGCCCAACTGCTCGCGCATACCAATGCCGGCGGCCGCGCAGCCTTCATCGCTCCGGCGCAGGGCGCTATCAAACGCATGGTGGATCGCTTCGCGGAAAAAGGTATCCGCACTAAGATTGCTACCCCTGGCTGGGAACCTAGCGCGGGGGAAGTTACTCTCTACCAAGCTCTGAGCCACGCCGGCTTGGTGTTCCCCAAGGTGAAAAAGCCAAAGGATGCTGAGGCCCTCCCACTGGTTGTCGTCACCGAAACCGACCTGACTGGCAACCGCGTAGGCGATATTGCCGAAGCAAAAAGGCGCCCTGCCAAGCGCCGCAATAAGGTCGACCCGCTTGCCCTAAAACAGGGCGATTTTGTGGTGCACGAAACCCACGGCATCGGCAAATTTTTAAAGATGGCCGAGCGCACCATCCAATCCGGCGATGAAACCAGCCGCCGCGAATATATTGTTCTCGAATACGCCCCCTCCAAACGCGGTCAGCCCGCCGATCAGCTTTGGGTCCCCATGGACTCGCTAGATCTGCTGAGTAAATACACCGGAGGCGAATCGCCCCACCTTTCCAAGATGGGTGGTTCCGATTGGAAGAACACCAAGAAGAAGGCGCGCGCCGCGGTGCGCGAAATCGCTGGTGAGCTGGTAGAGCTCTACGCCAAGCGTCAGGCCGCGCCGGGTCACCAGTTCGCCCCGGATAATCCATGGCAGGCGGAGATGGAGGATAATTTCCCCTTCGTCGAAACCGAGGACCAGATGCTTGCTATCGACGCCGTCAAGCACGATATGGAGTCCACGGTGCCGATGGATCGCGTCGTCGTTGGCGACGTGGGCTATGGCAAGACCGAGGTGGCCATCCGCGCTGCCTTTAAGGCCGTGCAAGACGGTATGCAGGTTGCCGTTTTGGTGCCCACCACGCTGTTGGCGCAGCAGCACTTTGATACCTTCAGCGAGCGCATGACCGGATTCCCCGTCAAGATTGAGGTGCTCTCGCGCTTTACCTCAAAGAAGGAAGCCAAGGAAATCTTCCAGGGATTGGCCGACGGCAGTGTCGATATCGTCGTCGGCACGCATCGCCTCCTGCAGACCGGCGTGCACTGGAAGAATCTCGGTCTCATCGTCGTGGACGAGGAGCAGCGATTTGGCGTGGAGCACAAGGAACACATCAAGGCTCTTAAATCCAGCGTGGACGTGCTCACCATGTCCGCTACGCCTATTCCGCGCACCCTGGAGATGTCGATGGCCGGTATCCGCGAGATGTCTACCATTTTGACCCCTCCAGAAGACCGCCACCCAGTGCTGACTTACGTTGGCGCCTATGAGGATAAACAGGTTGCGGCTGCCATCCGCCGCGAGCTGCTGCGCGATGGTCAAACCTTCTTCATCCACAATAAAGTCTCTGATATTGAAAAGAAGGCCCGCGAGCTGCGTGACTTGGTACCTGAGGCCCGCATCGTCGTCGCGCACGGCCAGATGAACGAGGAAGTGCTGGAGCAGACCGTCCAGGGCTTTTGGGACCGCGAGTATGACGTTCTGGTGTGTACCACCATCGTGGAAACCGGCTTGGATATCGCCAACGCCAATACCCTCATTGTGGAAAACGCCCACCATATGGGCCTGTCCCAGCTGCACCAGCTGCGCGGGCGTGTGGGCCGTTCCCGTGAGCGCGGCTATGCCTACTTCCTGTACCCGAAGGGGGCTACGCTTACGGAAACCTCCTATGACCGCCTAGCCACCATCGCTCAAAACAATGACCTTGGTGCGGGTATGGCAGTAGCCATGAAGGATTTGGAGATGCGTGGTGCCGGTAACGTGCTCGGCGCCCAGCAGTCCGGCCACATTGCCGGCGTTGGCTTCGACCTTTACGTCCGCCTTGTTGGCGAGGCGGTAGAAACCTTCAAATCTCTCGCTCGCGGCGAAGCTCCTACCGTGACGGATGAGGGGCCAAAAGAAATCCGTATCGATCTCCCCGTGGACGCGCATATCCCGGAGGCTTATATCGATTCCGAGCGCCTGCGCCTAGAGGTCTACCGCAAGCTTGCAGCCTCGCAAGATGACGATGATCTCAAGGCCGTCATCGAGGAAATGGAAGACCGCTTTGGCCCGCTGCCGCAGGAGGTCTTACGCTTACTGTCCGTCGCCCGCCTGCGTCACCAAGCGCGCCGCGCCGGGGTATCGGATATTACTGTGCAGGGCACTCGCATCAAGTTCCACCCAGTGGAGCTGCCGGATTCCAAGCAGGTGCGCCTCAAGCGTTTGTATCCAGGATCCAGCTTCCGCGCGGCGGCGAAGGCCATCAACGTGCCATTCCCCAAGGCGGGGCGCAATGTCACCTCGCCCAAGCTGCGCGATGAGGAGCTTATCCAGTGGGCCGCGGACTTTTTGAGCGCGCTTTTTGATGTCCAACCCATCAACGTGTCCGGCGAGGAAGCCGGCGCCGGGTCGGTCATCAGCGTAGGCGAGTAGCCGATCGGCGCTTAGGAGAAGTCCAAGCCGATATCCAGCACGCGCACCGAGTGGGTGAGGGCGCCGACGGCGATATAGTCCACGCCCGAGGTGCCGTACTCACCGGCGTTCTCCAGCTGCAATCCGCCGGAGACCTCCAGCGCCGTGGTTGGGCTTAGGGCTTGGCGGCAGTGGACGGCGGTGTGGACATCGGCAAGCGCGAAGTTATCCAACAGCACCATATCCGGGTGCAGCAGGAGCACCTCGTCGAGCTGATCTAAGGTATCGACCTCGACCTCGCAGGCAATGACAGGGGCATGCTCGCGCACGCGGCGCAGGGCCGTTGCCACGCTACCCACGGCGAGCACATGATTGTCCTTAATCATGGCGGCGTCGCCCAAGCCCATGCGGTGGTTCGCCCCGCCGCCGGCGCGCACGGCGTATTTCTGCAGCGCGCGCAGGCCAGGCAGGGTCTTGCGGGTATCGCGCACCTGGGCTTGCTTAACGCTATTCGGGGTCCCTGTGTCCGCCGCTGCTGCTGCGATGGCATCGACCCAACGCCGGGTCTGCGTAGCGATGCCGCTTACGTGCGAGACCATATTGAGCATGGTGCGCTCAGCGGCCAGCACGAGGAGGGCAGGCGCCTGCACCGTGGCGATGACCTGGCCTGGGGCAACGCGGTCGCCGTCGGTGGAGTGGAGGGTGATGGTAGGGGCTGGGGCATCGGCAAGCGCGGAGCCCGCAGTATCCACGCCCCACTGGGCTAAGCGCTGGGCGGTGGCCTCAAGGACCTCTTCGATAAGGCCCAAGCCTGCGATGGTGCCGGCCTCGCGCGCGGTGAAGTCCGCCGTGCAGCGGGCTTCACCCGGCACCGTGGCAAGCGAGGTGTAATCCGGCCCATAAGCGAAATCCTCATCCAAGGCCGTGGCGATAAGAGCGGAGCAATCAGGCAGGCGCAGGGATTCCATTTACTCGCCCCCGCCGCCAGGGTTGCCGATGGAAATCATGGCCTCGAGGGACTTGCGCGCCGCATTCGCGATGTTTTCTGGAACCGTAACCTCATCGGTCTCTTCCATCAGGCAGTGCTCCAGGGCCTGTGGGGTAATCATCTTCATGTACTTGCACTCGGCGTGATCGTTGACGGCCTGGAAATCGACGTCCGGTGCGGCCTGGCGCAGCTGGTGCAACATGCCGGTCTCGGTGGCGACGAGCACCTTGTTTTGGGGCTGCTTCTGGGACTGGGTGATCATTTGCCCAGTTGAGAGCATGTGCACGCGCTCTTGTGGCACCAAGTCCTCGTTGGCCAGGTACAACGCGGAATTGGAGCACCCGCATTCCGGGTGGATATACAGGTCCGCGTCTGGGTTATCTTGGGTCTGTTGGGTCAGCTGCTGGGCACTGATGCCCGCGTGCACGTGGCACTCACCGGCCCAGATGTATATATTTTCCCGGCCGGTCTCGCGCTTCACGTAGGCGCCCAAGAACTGGTCTGGGCAAAAGAGGATCTCTTTATCCGCCGGCAGCGAGTTGACCACGTCGACGGCATTAGAGGATGTACAGCAGACATCGGTCAGCGCCTTGACCTCTGCGGTGGTATTGACGTAGCTGACCACAAGAGCGTCGGGGTGCTCAGCCTTCCAGGCGCGCAGCTCATCGGCGGTAATGGAATCCGCCAGAGAACATCCAGCGCGCTCATCGGGGATGAGGACCTTCTTATTCGGCGAAAGAATCTTGGCGGATTCCGCCATGAAGTGCACACCGCAAAAGACGATGATATTTGCATCGGTTTCCGCCGCCTTGCGGGACAGCGCCAAGGAATCGCCGGTGTAGTGGGCAACGTCCTGGATCTCCGGGATCTGATAATTATGTGCCAGGATCACCGCATTGCGCTGCTCCGCCAACTCTTTAATCCGCTCTGCCCAAGCCTTGCCTGCCGCGGGGTCCGAACCAGCGGGAGTGGCAGATGGCATGACGCTAACATTGGTTTGAGTCACAAGTGCTCCAAAAGTGATAGTCACAAGAATTAGTGGGGTGTTATGATCGTACTAAACTGTCTGTGTTCAAGACCACTTGCGATGGCGGGGTGAGGGTACCGACCTGGCCCGGCTGCGGGGCAGGTGATTAGAGCTCCAGCGATCCTTGGGCGAGGCCGACCGCGGCGATGGTGGCGGCCACCAGCACCACGATGACGATTGACCACTCAAATCCATTAAAAAGCTTCTCGCGGCGCGATAGGCGGGTGAGTACGTACGGGATAATTCCCGGCACGACGGCGAGGGCACCGAAGAGAATATAAACCGGGTCGGCGGCATAAATGAGCCACAGCGAGTACACGAAGGCCACCAGCGCGATGCCAAAATGGCGCCGGTTTTCGCGTCTGGGAATATCCGGCCCAGAGAGATCGAACCGCGTTCCGGCGTGCGGGTGGGTCACACCCTTGCCCCGTATCGCTAGCAGCAGCAGATACAGCGAAGAGAAGATATAGGGCAGGAGGTACATGATGGTGGCGAGCTGCACCATCGCGGCATAAGAAGCCTCGTTGACGTAGAAGACGACGATGAAGATCTGGATGGCAGAGGTGGAAATCAGCTGGGCTACCCACGGGGCGCCGGCTACATTGATGGTGCCGATACGGCGGGGGATAAGGCCATCGATGGCCATCATGACGATGGGCTCAGCGCACAGCATTTGCCAGGAAACGTAGGCGCCGAGGACCGAGAGGCACAGGCCGATGGAAATCAGCGCGCCGCCCCAGGGGCCGACGACCTCTGTGAGCACCGAGGCCATGGAATTATCCGGCAGCGCGGCCAACTCCTCCTTCGTCATCACGCCAAAGCTCAACGTGGAAACCGAGACCAAGAGCGCCAGCACGGAGACGAAGCCAATGACGGTGGCGCGGCCAACATCGGTGCGCTTAGCGGCCTGCTTGGAATAGACGGAGGCGCCCTCAACACCGATAAAGACCCAGACCGTAAAGAGCATGATGCCTTGAACCTGCTCGAAGACGCTGGCTTCGGAAGCGCGCCCCCAGAAGTCCAAGGTGAATGTATCCCAGCTGAATCCAAGAAAGGCAATGAGCACCACAAAGGCCAGGATGGGCACAATCTTGGCAATCGTGGTGATGAGGTTCATGAACGCGGCCTGCTTGATGCCACGAGCAAGCACCGCGAAGATGCCCCAAGAAAGTAGGGAGACGGCAATGGCGGAGGTCCAGTAATGGTCGGCGTCGAAAAGCGGCAGGTAATGGCCTACTGTATTGAAAAAGAGGGTGGCATACCCTACCTGCGCCATAACGGAGCCCAGCCAATAGCCCCAGCCGGAGGTAAAACCAATAAAATCGCCCAAGCCGGCGCGCACATAAGAATAAACGCCAGAATCAAGGTGCGGCTTGCGGCGGGCCAAAATCTGGAAAACAAAAGCTACAGAAAGCATGCCGACGCCCGCGACCAGCCAGCCAATGAGCATCGCGCCTGGGCCGGCAACGGAGGCAATGTTTTGGGGCAGCGAGAAAATTCCCGCGCCCACGGTGGATCCGATAATCAGCGCGACGAGGGTCCACAACGTCACGGAGTGGGATTTAGTCTGGCTGGAGGTCATTGGCCTAAAATACCTTGAATAGCCCCATAATGGGAACTCGGGCTAGACTTTGTGCACATGACTGTGCTGTTGCTCGATGAACGCTGGCCCACCATGATCCCCATGCAGGCACACGGGAAGTTGCGTGGCCCTGTTATTTTCACCGGTGAGGTGCCGGTGTCCGTGCGGTGGAATTTTTCCGATCTCCTGGTGGGGGAGGACGCCATCGGAACCTTGGTCAGCACCGATGAACACGATCCCGAAACTCGCGCCCGCCTTGCAACCGGCGAGCCCGTCATTCGCGCTGAATCCCTCGCTGATCCAGTCATGCAGGCGCGCCAGACTATGGCCACCGCGCGGCGCATCGGTGAGTGGGAGCGCGAGCAAACTCACGCCTCGCTCCTGCCTTATCTCGAAGAAGAATCCGCCGAATTCGCCTGGGCTGTGCGCAACCATGAACCGGAAAGCGAGATGCTCAAGGAATTGGGCGATATCTTCCTGCAGGTCCTTTTCCATGCGGAAATCTCTGCCTTTTCGCTTGACGACGTCGCCCAGAGCTTCGTCACCAAGATGCGCGCCCGTGCCCCGTACCTATTTGATGGCACAACGGAGATAGTCGACGTCGACACGCAAGAGCGGCTGTGGCGTGAAGGCAAGGGAATGTAGGATGGCTTCTCATGAAGAGGCTGGTGCAGATATTCGGGGGCTGTGGGGTGGCCATAGTCGTGATTATCGCGCTAGTGGTATGGCTGTTGACGGGACACGGTAGTTCTCAGCAGCCTGTACCGGACAGTATTCCGCCCGTGGAAGGCAAGGAGGTCGCACATATTGACGTCAATGCCCCCGGCCGCACCGCGGATAAGCTCACTTACTGGGCCGCTGACCTAGCCGAGGAAACCGGTATCCCGCCGGCAGCCCTGCGCTCCTATGGCAATGCTGAGCTCATTGCTCAGCAAAAGTGGCCCAATTGTCACCTGCGGTGGAATACCCTTGCCGGACTGGGCTTCGTCGAAACCCGCCACGGTACCTATAACGGCAATTGGTTTAAATCCTCCAAGCTTGACGACGCCGGCTACCCCCAGCCCCCCATCAACGGCATTGCCCTCGATGGATTGAACAATACGGCTCACACTCCAGATACCGACAACGGTGAAATCGATGGGGACTCCGAATACGATCGCGCGGTCGGACCCATGCAATTCATCCCCACTACGTGGCAAGCGGTAGGTGCCGATGCCAATGGTGACGGCAAGGCAGATCCCAATCAAATTGATGACGCCGCACTCGGCGCCGCTGGCCTTCTGTGCTTTGGTGACAGAGATCTCTCTGATCCGGATCAGTGGCAGGAAGCGGTCCTGAATTACAATCAGTCCAGCGAGTATTTGCAGAAAGTTGCACACGCAGCTAATGCCTACTCGGTTCCGCAGAGAGCCAAGTAGTGTCACACAGCAAAGTTTTCTGTCACAATTGAGAATGTGGCTGGACCAGTTGGCCCAGAGCGAACATTATTAGAGGAGTGAAACACAGCATGGCTGATATCATCCACACTTTCGCCCGCGAAATTCTCGATTCCCGTGGCAACCCAACCGTTGAGGCAGAGGTATTCCTTGACGATGGCGCCCGTGGCGTAGCAGGCGTTCCTTCCGGTGCCTCTACCGGCGTGCACGAGGCCCACGAGCTGCGCGACGGTGGCGAGCGCTACCTGGGCAAGGGTGTTTTGAAGGCTGTTGAGAATATCAACGAGAAAATCGCCGATGAAATTGCTGGTTTCGAAGCAGATGACCAGCGCCTCATCGACCAGGCACTGATTAAGCTGGACGGCACCGACAATAAGTCCGAGCTTGGCGCTAACGCTATCTTGGGCGTTTCCATCGCCACAGCTAAGGCCGCTGCAGAGTCGGCTGCTTTGCCGCTGTACCGCTACATCGGCGGCCCGAATGCTCACGTGCTGCCAGTGCCGATGATGAACATCCTCAATGGTGGCGCACACGCCGACTCCGGCGTTGACGTTCAGGAATTTATGATCGCTCCGATTGGTGCTGAGTCCTTCGCAGAGGCTCTCCGCATGGGTGCCGAGGTATACCACGCACTGAAGGCAGTGCTGAAGGACAAGGGCCTGTCCACTGGTCTGGGCGACGAAGGCGGCTTCGCTCCTTCCGTTGACTCCACCAAGGCTGCTCTCGACGTCATCGTTGACGCCATCAAGAAGGCCGGCTTCGAGCCTGGCAAGGACGTAGCTCTAGCGCTCGACGTTGCTTCCTCCGAGTTCTTCAAGGATGGCAAGTACCACTTCGAGGGCGGCGAGCACACCGCTGAAGAAATGTCCAAGGTCTACGAGGAACTCATCGACGAGTACCCAATCGTGTCCATCGAGGATCCGCTGCAGGAAGACGATTGGGATGGCTATACCACCCTGACCGCTGCAATCGGTGAGAAGGTACAGATTGTCGGCGATGACTTCTTCGTGACCAACCCTGCTCGCCTGCAGGAGGGCATTGAGAAAAAGGCCGCCAACGCACTGCTGGTGAAGGTCAACCAGATCGGTACCCTGACCGAAACCTTCGATGCTGTCGAGTTGGCTCACCGCAATGGTTACCGCACCATGATGTCCCACCGCTCCGGAGAGACCGAGGACACCACCATTGCTGACCTGGCCGTTGCGCTAAACTGTGGCCAGATCAAGACTGGTGCTCCAGCCCGCTCCGAGCGTGTAGCTAAGTACAACCAGTTGCTCCGCATCGAGCAGGAGCTTGGAGACGGCGCAGTCTACGCCGGCTACTCTGCATTCCCACGCTTTAAGGCTTAATCGTTTCCTTTCTCGGCGCCGTCGCATTACCGCGGGGGCGCTTTCGCATGTCTAGGTACTGTTGCCAGGTTTGCTTCCAATTCACGGTGCGCGGCGCCAAGGGTCCTTGGGCGCGGTCAATCTCGAAGGTGCCGTCCGAAAAGAGCCAAGCGACGTCCCCGGTTATTGGATCCATGATGTATCGAGCTCTACCATCGGTCTTCACGTTGTGGTGGTGCTGACATAGCGTTACCAAATTATCGACACTCGTCGGTCCGCCGTCCGCGTACTCCACTCGATGATCAAGCTGGCAATAGTGTGCCGGCATGGGGCATCCTGGCCATCGGCACGTGGCATCGCGGCCATGGACCCACGCCCTGATTTGTTCAGTAGGAACGTACGAGGATGTTTCTTGCGGGCACAGCTCGCGAGTCATGGAGTAGCTGTTTAAGTGTTCCGTAAGGACGCACCATCCCGCCGATGGGAGGTACACCCTAGAAGTATCACCGCCGGCGGCATAGGTATTGATTACTACCTTTGTCTGGGTGCGATTAAAGATCAGGGCTTCCAGTGCCTCTGGCTTGGTAATGTTCTTTTTTCGCGCAGCCTTATCGACATGGCGCGATATAGCGCTGGCGGTGGCTTTATCCGTCTTTAAAGTGATGGTGGCCTGGCCCTTTGAATAGGAGATGGAAAGGGAACGCTCGATTTCTTTTTCAATATCTGGCTTGAGTATCCCGTCGATATAGTCACGCAAGAACCTCCGGATTTCAGATTCCGTGGGGACATGCTGCGCAGGTTCCTTTGGTGTGAGGAAGTCTGCGAGGGCGGCGTCGACTAGTTGAATACTTTCTGCGTCGTCGCCAAGCGGGGCAATTTCGGCATCAATTACGTGCAGCCGCGGGAGGTCTAGGATCCAATGTTCGGTTTGCACCGCCGTGGTCAACGGCAATTCTTGCATGCGCAGGTGGGAGCGGAGCGCGGATAAAACTCGCCAGTAGCTCAGACCCACACGCTTAGATAGAGCGGCGGTGGTGCATTCGACATCGTCTTCTAATCGTGGGAGCACGGCTTGGTAAAGCTGCCAAGACTGAATGCGTTGGAGCATAGCCAAAACACAGACAGTGTCGTCGAGGTTATTAGTGGAAAAGTAGGCTTTCTTCGGTGGTGAATCGCTGGCTGTCACGGAATGGTCCCCCTCTGGAATAAATCGCACACCCAATCGAATTTATGTTCACCAGTATAAGAGTTTGCGTCAGCATTGGCAAGGCTATCAGCGAAAAAATGTGTGAAATATCAGGGGCGCTAATAGCTGAAAATAGTGTCGGCTATTGCCTCCAGTTCTTCATCATCGAATTTCTTACCGCATGTGGCCAGAGAGCCGACCCCAGCCATGTACATAGTAAACAGTTTGTCGGGGAGGGGAGCGGCCGCTGTCATGTCAAAGGCTTCGTAGATGGGCGCGTATTTTCTATCGAACTCTGCAAAGTCGGGAACGAGTTCCTCGAATGCCTTGTCGCCGTGGGAGAGCCAGTATTTGCCATCGTCCAAGATCGGACCATCCTTGCAGGCGACGCTTCCGGCTTTCTTGAGGGACGTGGCATTGACATCGTAGCTGGTGGGCCCGTCGTCGTCATCAGAGGCTCCCGCCCCGAACATATTCAAAATAGTCCGGAATCGTCCCGTGCTCTTTGAGGTGGTAGATGAAGCCGCTCTTGGCATTGAGATCGTAGCTTCTGCTTGTGGCGGTTGGGGTCGAGCTGCTGGTAGGGCTGTTGGTCGTGGAGGGATCAGCCTGGACGGTAGATTCTTCCTCATGGTCAGAAGTGCTGCAGGCGCTGAGTAGAGTACCGATGGTTACTAGTGGAAGTAGGCGCTTGAGGGGCATGACTATTCCTTGAGCGAGGAGAATATTGTTCGAGGCTTTAGCTCGGGTGCATGGACGCCGCGACTTTTTCCAGTTCTTCATCGCTAAACTCATCGCCACAGGACATAACAGCACCCAGGGGAGTCATCGCTGCGGCCATGTACTTGTCATTATCAGGTGCATCATCGGGGATGTTGAGGGCCTCAAAAACGTCACCATATTTTTCTTCGGGTCCGCCTGCTGACATAACAGCTTCACCTAGCTTGTCAGTATCGCCCTGGAAATAGTTCTTTGAGATTTGCAGCAATTCGTCATTCTTACAGGTGACTTCGCCGGCCTTTTTGGCGGACGCTGCGTTGGGTTCAAAGCTTTCCGGCTTATTATTCCCGTCTAGTTCCTTAGCATCGTGGTCGATATAATCATCTGGCAGGGTCTTATATTCCTTGAGGTAGCCGGCCATGCCGTCTTTGGTGTTTAGGTCGTAGCCGTCGCCGTACACTGGATATTCGCCGTCTTGGGCGGAGGGACTACAGCCGGCGAGGAGTAGGCTGGCGGTCAGAACGGGTAAGAGGCGCTTGAAGGGCATAAAATTTCCTTACTGAGAGGGAGAATTTCTTTTAGTGTACCCAAACTGCGCGTGCCACGTCCCTGTTACAGGAGTGACGACGCTAGGATGAAAGACCTATGGCACGTGAGAAGAAGACGCAGCGAAACCGGAGCCGCTCTAGGGTTCCGGTAGCCTCGCGTGCTGCGGATATCCGCAAAGCTCAGCGTGCGCAGCTAAAGCAGAAACAAAAGCCAGACCGGATGAGTATTGCCGGTGTGGGCGTAATTGTTGCAATCGTCCTTGTCGTTTTGTTGGCTATCGCTGTCCCGCTGCGCAACTACTACCATGGCCGGTCTGAAATTGCCCGCCTTCACGAGTCAATTGCCGCAAAGCAAGATGAAAAAGCCGCCCTGTTGGAGAAGATTGATAAGTATAAATCCGATGAGTACATCAAGCAGGAAGCACGGCGTCGATTCGGAGTAGTGGACGAGGGGGAGACTGCGTACCGCATTATTGATCCGCAGATTAAGCCGGATGACCAGCTCACTACAGATGGCCAGAAAGAAGAGGACTCTCGCGAATGGTACGAGGTGTTATGGGATTCCGTAGCCGAGCCGCCTGAGGAGGAAGCCCCATCCGAACAGGTAAATCATCTTCCCATTGAGCCGGCTCCGGAAGAGGATGCGGATGTGCGATAATTGTCCGCATGACCGTCACTGATGCAGATATCGCTGTAGTAACTGAGCAATTGGGCCGGACTCCGCGCGGGGTGCTGGAGGTTTCTTATCGCACGCCGGATGGACAACCTGCGGTGATCAAGACGGCGCCCAAGCTTGCCGACGGCACTCCGTTCCCCACCCTCTACTACCTCACTGACCCACGGCTTACGGCCGAAGCTTCACGCTTGGAAGTTGCCCACGTAATGAAGTGGATGGAAGCCCGCCTGAGCGAGGACGAGGAATTGGCTGCCGATTACCAGCGCGCTCACGAGTACTTCTTGGCCAAGCGAAATGACATTGAAGATCTTGGTACCGACTTCTCTGGTGGTGGTATGCCGGATCGTGTGAAGTGCCTGCATGTGCTCATTGCCTACGCCCTTGCAGAGGGACCACAGCATTTCCGACTTGGAACTGAAGCGGTTGCCATGGCTGCCGACCACGGCAAGCTCTGGGGAACTGCCATCCCGCAAGATTGGCCGACTGTAGAAAATCTGCGGATTGACCTAACCCAATTTGATTTTTCTAACGCGGAATAGGAGGAATGCTATGACTCGCGTTGCTGCGATCGATTGCGGTACCAATTCGATTCGCTTGCTTATCTCTGAAATTCAGGAAGACGGCAAGGTTCGCGATATTACCCGCACTATGGAAATCATCCGCCTAGGAGAAGGAGTGGACGCCACTGGTGAGATCGCCCCTGCCGCCCTAGATCGCGCACGCGTTGCCTTGGAAGGCTACGTGCGGCAAATGAAGTTTGAGAAGGTCACTCGCGTGCGAATGGTCGCCACCTCCGCCACTCGCGACGCCAAGAATCAACAGCAATTCTTCGATATGACCGCTGAGCTGCTTGGCCAAATCCAGCCAGGCGCACAGGCTGAGGTCGTTTCTGGTGAGGAAGAGGCCGTACTGTCGTTTAATGGTGCCGTGGCCGATCTGGAGCCAGACCGCGGGCCATTCTGCGTCATTGATCTGGGCGGCGGCTCGACCGAGTTCGTCGTAGGCACGGCGGATGGCGATATCCTGGGGACTCACTCGGCCCGGATGGGATGCGTCAGACTCACCGAGCGCATTATGCGTACCGACCCGCCAACCGAATCCGAGATTGAGATTGCTACGGAATACGTTGCTGAGCGCACAGCAGAGGTAGAAAAAATCGTGCCCATTGATAAGGCACGCACCATCGTCGGATGTGCTGGCACTTTCACTACCCTGTCAGCTCTAGCGCAAGGCCTTGAGCGTTACGACGCCGATGCTATTCATGGTTCTGAACTTCGTTTTGAGGCCTTGCGGGTGCTTTTACAGCAACTTATTGGCCTGCCTTCCGACGTTCGCGCGCTCAACCCAGTCATCCACCCCGGCCGCGCCGACGTCATTGGTGGTGGAGCAGTAGCCGTGGAAGGGATTATGCAGCTTATCGAGCGCAACGGCGATGCACGAAGCTTTTTCATTAGTGAAAAGGACATTCTCGACGGCATTATCGCTGGTCTAGCTGCGAAGGGTACCCCTCGTTAACCCCTGCGGGGTGAGGTGTCCTAAAATATTCCTTGCCCCTTGCCCCCATAGCCCAATCGGCAGAGGCAGTCGACTTAAAATCGATTCAGTGTGGGTTCGAGTCCCACTGGGGGCACCGTGTGAAGTCTCGAGACATCGTTCCGGTCGATGTCTCGAGATTTTTCGTTTTCAGTTGCCCCGACTGGGGTTGAGTTCGTTGTCTTTTTGTTGTAATAGATTTTTTCGGGCTAAGGGTCAGAAGGGGATGCGGATGAAATCTTGGAGGATTTTCCGCATGTCTAATATTCGATACACGAATGCGCATCGA
>OCJN01000222.1_pt1 | contig 14077 bp, 10 predicted proteins | sample 1480731 | NCBI WGS metagenome assembly OCJN01 (sample SAMN05301479, study PRJEB22388) | human skin metagenome | isolation source: Infant 1 DOL 23 skin | host: Homo sapiens | place: USA: Pittsburgh, Magee-Womens Hospital of UPMC | collected 2013/2014 | reverse complement strand
CCCACTCGCGGTAGTCAGCCTCGAGGTAATCCACCATTCCGGTAATGATGTTTTCTACGCCTTCGCGCTGAATCCAACGCGCCATATTTTCTACGTCAACAAACTTAACAGCGTGGTTCATTAGAATTCCTTTCCTATTTCTTTGGGTGTAGGTCTGTTTGAGGTGCGGCCGGGAAGCTAGAAGTTGGCAAGTGCTTCGCCTTCCTCTCTTCCGCAATGGTGCGAATGCGGTCGCGCCATGCGTACCACATTGCCATAAAGACCGGAACAAGGAGCAGAGTCGACGCAAGCGCATAGGTGCCGATTGGATAATCAAAGGCCATCAGGATAATGACCAGACCAATAAAGATCAGCACCGCCCAGTCTCCGCCTTCGCCGAATGGCGAGCGATAACCCGGGCGGGTGTAGCTCCCGGTCTTGGACAGACGCACAAACTTTAGATGCGCGAGCGCAACTGCGCCCCAAGAAGCCAAGGTGCCCAAGGCTGCAAGGTTAAGTACGATTTCGAAGGCCATCTCCGGCACCACATAGTTGAGAAAGACGCCTACCAAGCCCACCATCGCGGCCATAACGATGCCGCCATAAGGCACGCCCGACTTAGACATGCGCGCGCCGAACTTCGGGCCCGAGCCGGAGGTGGACATGTTGTACATAATGCGGCCGGTGGAATAGAGACCGGCATTGAGCGAAGAAATTGCAGCGGTAATAACTACCAACTGGAAAATCGGTGCGGCTGCGCCAACGCCGAGCGACTCAAAGAAGGTCACGAACGGAGATACATCTGCAACGTATTCGGTGTACGGCAATACGAGGGTCAACAACAGCACGGAGCCGAAGTAAAAAATCAAGATGCGCAGCAACACGTTATTGACCGCACGCGGGATGTGCTTTTCTACGTTCTTGGTTTCGCCAGAGGTGGTACCAACGAGCTCAATGCCAGCGTAGGCGAAAACAACACCCTGGATAACGATTACGGCAGGCATAAGGCCATTAGGTAGCCAACCGCCGGTATCGGAAATAAGGCTAAAGCCGGTGGGATCACCACTCGGATGGCCGAAGATGAGGACACCGATCGCCACCAACATGAAGATGATCAGCGCAACAATCTTAATCAGAGAGAACCAATACTCCAGCTCGCCAAAGATTTTCACCGATAGCATATTGAACACCAGAATGCCGCAAATGACTACGAGTGCGAGCGTCCACTGCGGGATGGCATCAAGCCACGAGGTGTACTGGCTAAACCACTTGATATAGATGGCTACGGCTGTGCCATCCGCCACCAAAGTCATGGCCCAGTTTCCCCAGTACAGCCAGCCTGTAACGAATGCGGTCTTCTCGCCGTAGAACTCGCGGGCATAGGAAACGAAGGAGCCCGAGCTAGGGCGGTAGACGATGAGCTCGCCTAGAGAGCGCAGGATGATATAGCCGAAGAAACCACAAATAAGGTACAGCACCGCTAGGAACGGTCCGGCATCTTGTAAGCGGCTCCCGGTGCCCAAGAGGAGACCGGTACCGATTGCGGAACCGATAGCAATCATCTGCAGCTGGCGATTTCCCATGCCTTTTTGCAAGCCATGGTCTTCCGAGGCGTAAACCGCCTTCTCATTCTCATGCGGCCCAGCTGTGGGCGGTGGAGAATTTACTGTCATAGGAGAGATCGTCCTTTCATTGCGGGGAATGCGTCTGCTAAGTCACATTCTCTGCAAAGATACTAACGCAACATACTGTAATCCATATCACCAGTACCCCCATTATGTTCAACAACGCAGTTGGCAGGTTGGGAATAGGGATCAATCCCCTCCCCCCACACCTAGACATAAAAGAACCGCATGACCACGGGGTCATGCGGTTTTTAGAGGTCGCATTAGTTAGCGAAGGGGCCTTTGCGCCCAAGCGCGGGCAGCAGCGACGCGCTCGCGAACTTGTTCGCGCTGCTCAGCCACGCGGGAACCAGCAGTGCCACCCTTGGTAGCACGAGAGGCCACCGCCCCGTCAATAGTGAGAACTTCACGGACATTTGGCTTTAGCCGCTTGTCGACGCCCGCCAATTCCTCATCGCTAAGCTCCACCAAATCCACTCCTCGCTCTTCGGCAATGCGCACGCACGCACCGGAAGCCTCGTGTGCTTCGCGGAAGGGTACGCCTTGGCGGACCATCCATTCGGCCAAATCGGTGGCCAAAGTAAACCCGCGCGGCGCAAGCTCGCGCATGCGGTCTTCATGGAAAGTAAGCGTCGATACGAGTCCGGTCATTGCCGGCAGCAGCAGGTTGAGCTGCGATACCGAGTCGACGATGGGCTCTTTGTCTTCCTGCAGATCGCGGTTATAAGCCAGCGGCTGTGCCTTCAGAGTGGACAAAAGTCCGGTGAGGTTGCCGATAAGGCGGCCGGTCTTACCGCGGGTGAGTTCCGGTACATCCGGATTCTTCTTCTGCGGCATGATGGACGAGCCGGTCGACCAAGCATCGTCAAGAGTGACGTAGCCATATTCCGGTGTGCACCAATAGATGATTTCTTCCGAAAGGCGGGACATATCGACCGCGATCTGGGCCAAAACGAAGGCCGTCTCAGAGGCGAAGTCGCGGGCCGCGGTACCGTCCAAAGAGTTTTCCGCGGCGGCTTCAAATCCAAGTTCCTGCGCAATGGCTTCCGGATCGAGCTGGAGGGAGGACCCAGCAAGCGCGCCAGAGCCATATGGCGATACTGCCAAACGCTTATCTAGATCCTGCAAACGCTCGATATCACGCAGAAGCGGCTGAGCATGGCCCAAAAGCTCGTGTGCCAAAAGAATCGGCTGTGCGGCCTGCGAGTGAGTCTTACCCGGCATGATGGCGTCCGGGTGGGCCTCGGCTTGTTCCGCCAAGGCGTCCACCAAGTCGCTCACCTGAGCGGTGATATCGCGAATGGCATCGCGCACCCACATCCGAAACAGCGTCGCCACCTGATCGTTTCGGGAGCGACCAGCACGCAGACGACCTCCTACTTCTGGGCCGACAATCTCGATGAGCCCCCGCTCCATCGCTCCGTGGACATCCTCGTCCGTCGGTGCTGGGCGGAATTCACCGGAAGCGACCTTCTCCCCTAGCTCGGTGAGGCCGGAGAGCATGGTGTCCAAGTCGTCGTCGGAAAGCAAGCCCGCATTGTGCAGCACCTTGGCATGCGCCTTGGAGGCTAGCACGTCATAAGGCGCGAGCACCCAGTCAAAGTGCGTAGATACGGATAGGGCAAACATGGCCTCAGAGGGGCCGCCAGAAAAGCGGCCGCCCCACAAGGCACCCTCATTAGTCTTATGTGGTTCCATGTGCTACTACTTCTGAGCGCTGGTAGGGAAACCGCCATCGCGGTCACGCTGGTTAGAGATCTGGATAGACAAGCCGTGCAGCTGCACAAAGCCCTTGGCAGCGGTCTGGTCGAAGGTATCGCCGGTGTCATAAGTGGCCAGGTCAAAGGAGTACAGGGACTGGCCAGAACGACGACCGGTGACCGTAGCGGAGCCCGCGTGCATGCTCAGACGAATATCGCCGGTGACGTTTTCCTGGGACTCCTCAATGAAGGCATCCAGGGAACGCTTGAGCGGCGAGTGCCAAAGTCCGTCATATACCTCTTCGGACCAACGAGCATCGGTCAAGCGCTTGTAGCGTGCCAGCTCGCGCTCCACAGTGACATCCTCGAGAGCCTCATGGGCCTGAATAAGAACCATTGCACCCGGCGCCTCATAAACTTCGCGGGACTTGATGCCCACCAAGCGGTCCTCCACCATATCGAGGCGTCCAATTCCCTGCGCACCTGCACGGCGGTTGACTTCTTCAATAATCTGCAGCGCAGACATCTTCTGGCCGTCGACCGCTACTGGGATACCCTTTTCGAAGGAGATAATGATTTCATCCGGGGCATTGCCCAGACCAGGGTCCTCGGTGTAGGCGTATAGGTCCTTTGTAGGCGGGTTCCACAGATCCTCTAGGAATCCAGTTTCGACGGCGCGGCCCCACAGGTTCTGGTCGATGGAAAATGGCGAGGCAGCAGACTGCTCAATCGGCAGATCAATCTCTTCGGCGAAGGCGATGGCCTTATCGCGAGTCCAGGCATAATCACGTGCCGGGGCGATGATTTCCAGGGACGGATCCTGAGCACGGAACGAAACTTCGAAGCGTACCTGGTCATTACCCTTGCCAGTGCAGCCGTGGGAGACGTGGGTGCCACCGAATTCCTGGGCGGCCTTTACCAGATGCTTGGTAATGAGCGGACGGGAAATGGCCGATACCAAGGGATACTGCTTCATGTACATGCCGTTTGCCTTGATGGTGGGAACGCAGTATTCCTCTGCGAATTCGTCCTTAGCATCAATGACGATGGACTCTACGGCACCGCAATCAAGTGCACGCTGGCGCACCGATTCCATATCCTCGCCGCCCTGACCTAGGTCTAGGGAAACGGCAACAACATCACCGCCGGTCATTTTTGCCAGGTATGGAATGGCAACGGAAGTATCGAGGCCACCAGAGTAGGCCAAGACTACGCGTGCGGACATGCTAGATCTCCTTGCTCTATTGGAAACAATTCATTTAAGTACATAATATACGACCATAGTGTGGATTACCACCACCGCCGCTTAAATATTCCGGGTAGTGAGCGTCACTGCTAGCTCAGCGCCCGTAACCCCCTCGCACGCCAGGACGAAGATAGTGTCATCTCCGGCAATACAACCGATGACGTCATGCAACCCCACCCTGTCAATGAAGCTGGCAAGATACTGGGCCGCGCCGGCTGGCGTACGCAGCATCGCAATATTTCCGGAGGAGTCATGGGATACCACCAGCTCATCGAGCATCCGTCGTAATTTTTCGCGGGGGCCGCCTACCTGATCTTCAAATTGCTCTAGCTCACCGCCGACCACATAATAGGAACGACCACCATCGCGCTTTACCTTCTTCGCCCCCAACTCATCCAAGTCACGGGATAACGTGGCTTGCGTGATGTCGATACCATCTGCGAGAAGCAGCTCGGAAAGTTGCACCTGGCTGGTGACGCGATTGCGATCCAAAATTTCCAGGATCTTGGCCTGCCGAGCATTGCGAGTGGTCGGGGTGTTCATTACTTAGTTGATCTCCTTATTTATTTTGAGCAACCAGACTAGAAGCGCTTTCTGTGCGTGCAGACGGTTTTCCGCTTCATCAAAGACACGGGATTGCGGGCCATCAATAACATCAGCCGTGACCTCATTTCCACGGTACGCCGGCAAACAATGTAAGAATATTGCATCCTTATGTGCTTTGCTCATTATGGTCGAATCAACCTGATATGGCAGAAACGGCGTACGCCGGTCCCGGCCATCATTTTCCTGCCCCATAGAAATCCAGGTATCGGTGATTACCACGTCTGCGCCTTCTACTTCGTTGACATCATCAGTAATGGTAATATTGCCCCGCTTGCGTGCCCGGTCAACAAATTCTTGACGTGGCTGGAATCCTTCGGGCGCGATAATTGTGACGTCTATACCGGCCGTCGCAAAGCCAATCATATAAGAATTGGCCATGTTGTTATCCCCATCGCCCAGGTAAACCGCCTTTTTGCCCGTAAGCTCCCCTAGGTTCTCATGACAGGTCAGCAGGTCAGCCAGAATCTGACAGGGATGCAGGTCATCGGAAAGTGCGTTGACCAAAGGCACGGTGGCAGTCTCCGCCATCTGGAGCAGATTCTCGTGCTCAAACGTGCGCCAGACTATAGCCTCCACATACCGCGACAGCACCGCGGCCGTATCTTGGAAAGATTCCCCCTTCCCCATCTGGGTAGTCGAAGTATCGACGGTAATGGCCTTGCCCCCCATATTCGCTACGGCGGTTTCAAAGGAAAAGCGTGTACGCGTGGACGTTTTATCAAAGAGCACCGCCACGGTCTGGGGCCCCTCTAGAGGTCGTTCTGCAAAGGGATCTTTCTTTAGCTTTTCAGCTAGGTCCAAAACGGTTGCTTGTTCTTGTGGGCTGAGATCGTCGTCAGCCAAAAAGTGTCGCAGGCTCATGCCAGTTCCTCCAAAATAGTCCGAAGAGTTGTTAGTGCTGTATCTAGTTCGTGTTGGGAAATGACCAAGGGCGGGGTAAGTCGAAGAACATTCTCGTTGGGAGCATTGAGAATAAGCCCACGGCTAAGCCCAAGCCGAACAGCCTGCTTAGCCACCGGCTCTTGTAATACAAGGCCCAGCATTAGGCCCCTGCCGCGCACGCAATCTATGAGCGGTATGTTCTCAATCCCACGCCGCAGATAGTCCCCTTTCCGAGCCACCTCCGCCAGAAACTCCGCATCCACGGTGTCTAGCACTACGTTCGCAGCAGCGCAGGCCACAGGGTTACCGCCAAAGGTAGTGCCATGAGAACCGGGTTGAAAAAGCTCCTTCGCGCGCCTGCGCGCGATGGTTGCGCCAATGGGCACGCCAGTGCCCAGCCCCTTCGCCATGGTGATGACGTCCGGCTGGATGCCTTCTGACTCATAAGCAAAGAAGGTACCGGTACGGCCCACTCCGGTTTGCACTTCATCAACGATGAACAAAATGCCGTATTCATCGCATAGTTCGCTGACCGCCTGCAGAAATCCCGCAGGGGCCGGAATAACGCCAGTTTCTCCTTGAATAGGCTCAAGGATGATGGCTGCGGTGTCGTTGGGGTCTTGTTCTACCAGCTGACGCAGGTATTCCGCATCCCCGAAAGGATAGAACTCCACCCCTGCCGGCAGCGGATGGAAGGAACGTTGCTTATCCGGCTGCCCGGTGAGGGCAAGTGCCCCCATGGTGCGGCCGTGAAAGCCATGCTCGGCAGCTAAGATTCGACGCCGACCAGTCAAGCGGGCAAGCTTAAATGCGGCCTCATTAGCTTCAGCGCCGGAGTTGCAGAAGAAGACTCGGGCACTTTCGTCTCCCACGCGCTGGATCAGCTTCGCTCCGGCATCGAGTACCGGTTGAGTAGCGAAGAGATTCGAAGCATGTACCAAGGTACGTGCCTGGTGGGACACCGCCTGGGCTACCTGCTCATTGCCATAGCCCAAAGCGTTAACAGCGATACCAGCAAGCAGATCGATATAGGTGGCGCCTTGCTCGTCGGTGACCGTCGCCCCTTGGCCGGAGACTAAGGCTATAGGCGGAGTGCCATAGGTAGCCACGATCGTCTCCGGCCACCTTTGAGTCAAGCTCTGTGGCTTGTTCATTTCTCATCATCCTTCCTAAAGATGGTCCCTTCGGGATAATTGTGTTTGTCATAGTCGTCCGGCAGCACCATGGTTCCGACACCGCCTGGTGTCAGAAGCTCCAGGAGCACCGAATGGCCTATCCGGCCGTCGATAACATGTGCGGCCGATACCCCAGCCTGTACTGCCTTGTGGCAGGACTCCATCTTGGGGATCATGCCTGAGTCCAATCGCGGAAGAAGCTTGGAAAGCTGGCCACACTCAATCTTGGAGACGAGAGACTCGCGGTTCGGCCAGTCCGTATAAAGGCCTTCCACGTTGGTGAGGATGACCAAGCGCTCCGCCCCAATCGCGCTGGCTAAAGCACCCGCCGCACTATCGGCGTTGATGTTATAAACCGCGCCATCATCTCCTGGAGCGATAGTCGAGACCACCGGGATGCGTCCGGCCTCGATTATGTCCATCACCGCCGCCGGGTTGACTTCCACAATCTCTCCCACCATGCCGATATCGGTAGGTTCACCATTGACTTCCACCAACCTCTTCGTGGCCCGGAAAAGTCCGGCGTCCTCACCAGAGGTTCCCACCGCATAAGGGCCATGCGAATTGATAAGGTTGACCAATCCGCGGCCCACCTGCCCAAAGAGCACCATGCGCACCACGTCCATAATCTCCGGTGAGGTGACGCGGAATCCGCCCCGAAACTCCCCTTCAAGACCAAGCTTGCGCAGCATGGAGTTAATCTGTGGTCCGCCGCCGTGTACAACCACGGGGTGGACACCAACGGTGCGTAAAAAGGCCATATCCGCAGCAAAGGCGGCTTTTAGCTCCTCATCCACCATGGCGTTTCCGCCGTATTTCACTACCACGATGGTGTCACGGTAATGCTGGAGCCATGGGAGGGCATCCGCTAGAACAGTGGCGCGCTCTTGGTCACTCAGTCCACTACACATTCTCATCGTTTCCCTAGGAGCTATACGCCGAGTTGATTTCCACGTAGGCGTGGGAAAGATCCGTAGTCCGCACGAAGGCAGACCCCGCACCCCCCGTGCCTAGATCCACCCGAACTTCAATATTGGTTCCGCTAAGGTCCACCTCGCGCGCCCCAGGTACCCCCGTCGATGCCCGGCAGACCGGCTGGTCATTGAAGTACACGGAGATATTTTCCGGATCCATTTCGGCGTCTGCCATTCCCACCGCCGCGAGGACGCGGCCCCAGTTCGGATCAGAGCCAAACATGGCACACTTGAACAGGTTGTCGCGACCCAAAGTACGCGCGGCGTTAAGTGCCTGATCGTCGGTAGCGGTTCCTTCCACGGTAATCTTGACGCGTTTAGTTACGCCTTCCGCATCTGCTTGCAGTTGATCCGCTATGTCCGCGCAAACCGCGAGCACCGCCCTATCCAGCTCTTCTTGGCTGGGCGAAACAGCCGAAGCCCCAGAGGCCATGAGGATCACCGTGTCATTAGTAGAGGTAGATCCATCTACGTCGAGGGTATTGAAGGTCTGCAACACGGCCTTATTCAAGGCGCTTTGTAGAGCAGAGGAACTAGCGGTGGCGTCGGTAGTAATACACACCAACATCGTCGCTAGCGAGGGAGCCATCATGCCCACCCCCTTACCCATAGCCCCCACCGACCAACCGTCTCCGGCATAGGCTGCTTCCTTGGTCACGGTATCGGTGGTTAAAATTGCCTCGGCCGCTGCGTGGGCATGATTCGCGCTCGTACCCAAGTCCTTCGTCACGGAAGCTGCTCCAGCCAACGCCTTCTGCATAGGCAAGGGCTCACCAATAAGCCCCGTCGAGCAGGCGGCAATATCTCCTTCCGGAAGGCTCAAGGTCTGGGCCACCTTGCCCACCAACGCGGAAGCGTCCGCATCACCCTGCGCGCCATTGCACGCATTAGCGTTCCCAGAGTTAAAGATGACCGCGGCAAGCTGACCATCGGCTACTGCTTTGCGGGATAGTTTCACCGGCGAGGCCACCACACGGTTGCGGGTAAATACTGCGGCTGCATCGAACCGCGGTCCGTTATTGACCACTAGGGCCATATCGGGTTTGCCGGAGGGTTTAATCCCCGCTGTAGTGGCGCCGGCGCTAAATCCGGCGGGTCCGGTAATTCCAGCTGTAGACATTGTTCTCTCCTAGTTCTTATGGGGCCACGGCCGCTTGCGGCAGACCCAGGGTTTCTTCCCAACCAAGTGTTAGATTCATGCATTGCACGGCGGCGCCGGCTGTCCCTTTGCACAGGTTGTCCAGCGCTGCGGTGACCACCAAGCGTCTGGCGCGTTCATCCACATGAGCTTGAATATGGACCATGTTGGTTCCCACTACGTTTTGGGTCTCGGGCTGCTGCCCGGCAGGAAGGACGCGACAAAACGGTTCCTGGGCATAAAATTCACCGAATGCGCTTTCTACCTCACGCTTGCCGATGCCCTCTTTGAGCTCCGCCGTAGTCGTCGCCAGGATCCCTCGCGTTAAGGGGGCGAGAACGGGTGTGAAGCTCACAGTGAGCTCTTCTTGGACAAATGGCTGCAGGTTTTGCAGGATTTCTGGGGTATGCCGATGCGTCCCGCCAGGTTTATAAGCCTTGAGGTTTCCCATGGTTTCCGCGCCCAGCTGCGCCACAGAGGCTTTCTTGCCCGCGCCGGACACACCGGTGATAGCGATAGCCGTGAGGCTGGGCTCAATGAGCCCGTGCGCTACTGCTGGCAGAACACCGAGGGTTACTGCCGTAGGAAAGCACCCCGGCACGGCTACTCGGTTGGTACGGCGCAGCGCTTGCCGGTTGCCAGGGACCTCAGGAATTCCATAGGGCCAGCTGCCGGAATAGTCACCGCCGTAGAAATTCTCCCAATCCGCCTTGCTGCGGAGGCGAAAATCGGCTGCACAATCGATCACCGTCGTCCGCTGCCCGACCTGCTGCGCAATCGCACCAGAGCGACCGTGTGGAAGGCCCAGAAAGACGATGTCATGTCCGCGGAGGTTTTCAATGGTTGTATCCGCAATGACGCGATCTGCCAGCTGCGGAAGGTGCGGCATAAGCTCTGCCACGTTCTTACCGGCCGAGGTATGGGCTGTTAGCGCGCCAATGCGAAGATGCCCACCTAGATACGCTGGGTGCGACAACAGCAAACGGAGGATCTCGCTCCCTGCGTATCCGGTGGCCCCTGCTATTGCTACTGAAATCGTCATAGTGGCGACTATAGCAATAAATACACTCAGTCGTATGTTATTCATGCAAATTAAGCAACGTCGCAGGTAATTGCGCTCAATTAAGATGAAAAATGTATGAAAAAAGGGGCGGTGAGTTATATCTCACCGCCCCTTCGTTCGCGCTAGTTATGCGCGCATCTCTGCGCCCAGACGCTGCTTAGCCAATTCCGCTGCCGCCGTGCGGTGCTCGTTGACTTCTTCATCGGTCAACGTGCGATCCGCAGCGCGGAACAAGAGCTGGAACGCCAAGGACTTCTTGCCCTCACCCAATTGCTCACCACGGAAGATATCGAAAAGTTCCACGGACTCAATGAGCTCGCCCGCTCCCTCTTCCACAGTGACACGTACACGCTCGGCTGGGACATCTTCATCTACTACGAGGGCAATATCCTGATGCAAAGCCGGGAACGAGGACAGCACCGGGGCGGGGAACTTCTCCCCCAACGGCATTGCGGTGATATCCAGCTCCATAGCGCAGGTGCGTGCCGGCAGATTCAGAACTTCTAAGACCTGCGGGTGTAGCTCGCCGGCATGGCCCAACACCACGTCGGTGCCGGCAACCTTCACAGCGGCACAGCGGCCCGGGTGCCACGGCAGAACTTGCGCTGCTTCCAGTTCGATATCCACACCGGCAGCGCGAGCAACCTGACGGGCAGATTCGATCGCATCGGCATAACTATATGCGCGGCCCTCGCCCCACGGACCTTCGTGCTCGATATTGCCGGTAGCCACCGTAGCCACGTGCAACGGCTGTTCAGGAAGGGTCTCGAGGAGTTCGGATATAACTTGCTCAGAAGGTCGCTGCGCTACAGACGGCATAGGTGATGCATCAGTGCGCTTAAACGCCACCTGCTGCAGGCCATACAGGGCGAGGTCGCTGCGGCCGCGCGCAACATTGCGGCCGATAGCTTCTAGCATATTAGGCAGCAGCGTCGTAGACAGGATGGCCTTATCCGCTTCCAGCGGATTTTGCACCTCAACGGTGCGCCGGCGGGCATCGTCCTTGTCTAGGCCCCACACATCGAAGGTGTCATTGGCTACGAACGGTGCGGGCAACACCTCTGCATAGCCGGCATAGGCTAGGCCGTGGCCAATAGCACGGCGACGCTTCTGCGCTGGGGTCAGCCCGCGGCCGCCAGCCGGGGTTGGCAGGACGGTGGGAATATCCTCCAGTCCTTCCAGACGCAATATCTCCTCGATGAGGTCAACATCCATCGAGATATCGGTGCGCCACGTTGCCGGTGTTACCTGGAGCCGCTCGCCTTCGTCCGCAACGGTGCAACCAACTTCCTCTAGGCGGGAAATAACGGTCTCACGGGCGTAGTCCACGCCTGCATATTCGCTGGCCTTTGCGGTGCGCAGAGCAATGGGCTCGCGCTTGGCGACGTCCCCGATAAGCGTACGGCCTTCCTCAATAGTGCCGCCTGCCAGCTGCTGCAGCAGCGCACAAGCGGTATCTAGGGCGACTTCTACAATCGCTGGATCCACGCCTCGCTCAAAGCGACGAGAGGACTCGGAAGACAGCTTATGGCGGCGGGAGGTGCGCGCAACAGTAATCGGATCCCAGATAGCCGATTCAAAGACCACATCGGTGGTCTCCGCCGAAATTTCGGAGGTAGTACCGCCCATGACACCGGCCAAAGACTGGATGCCGGTGTCATCACAGATGACCACGTCTTCTGCGGAAAGTTCCCGCTTTATATGGTCCAGCGTCTCGAATTTTTCGCCCTCGTCCGCGTTACGGACAACGAGGCTGCCTTGGATCACATTGGCATCAAAGGCATGCATTGGGGCGCCCAAAAGCAACATCACATAGTTAGTAATATCGGTGGGCAGGTTCACGCTGCGCTGTCCGCAGAGCATAAGCTCGCGCTCCAGCCAGAATGGGGTGCGTGCTTGGGGGTCGATGCCGCTGACCTTGCGGAGACCGAAGCGCTGCGCCTTGGTTTCGGGATTTACAGTGACGTCGAGAAGCGAACCCTGCGCCGCCGGCACGGCGGAAGTATCAACGCCAGCTAAGGAAGGATCCTTGGCAATATCGGCAAACTCAAGATCGAACGCGGAGGCAATCTCACGGCTCAATCCGCGTACGGAGAGCGCATAGCCACGGTCCGGAGTGATGTTGACGTCAAAGTCCGTATCGTACAAACCAATAATCGGGCGGGCATCTTCGCCTACTTTATCGGCAACCTCATCGCCTAGGACGATGATGCCATTGGCCTGCGCGCCCAAGCCGAGCTCAGCGCCGGAGCACATCATGCCATTTGAAATGTGGTCGTAGGTCTCGCGTGCCGCAATCTTGAAGCCGCCAGGAAGCTCGGAGCCTGGAAGGGCCACGACGACATAGTCATTCAGGCGGAAGTTGCGAGCGCCACAAATGATGCCCTGCAGCTCACCCGTACCATTGGCCTGGCCTACGTTGACCTGGCAATAGCGAATGGGCTTTTTGAACTGCGTAAGTTCTTCGATCTCTACGACCTGGCCGATAACCAGCGGACCGGTGCTCTCTGGGATGGCGGCGTAGCCCTCGGTTTCAAAACCAACACGCACGAATCCGGAATCCATATCGGCAGCGGAAACGTTCCAACCAGGGTTCTTAGCGCCCAGGATGCGGGTAACCCAGTCTTGGGAAATAAGCATTAGTGTGTCTATCCTTTCTGGGTTTTAGGCCTGTACGCCGAATGGCAGAGTGAAGCGAACATCGCCTTCGACCATGTCGCGCATATCGGTCAAGCCATTGCGGAACTGCAGCGTGCGTTCAAGGCCCATGCCAAAGGCAAAGCCCGTGTATTCCTCAGGGTCGACGCCTACGGCGCGAAGCACATTGGGGTTCACCATGCCGCAGCCGCCCCACTCGATCCAGCCGGCGCCGCCCTTCTTATTGGGGAACCACACATCGACCTCGGCGGAGGGCTCGGTAAATGGGAAGTAATTCACGCGCATGCGCGTGGTGGTCTCTGGTCCAAATAGCACCTTGGCCAAGTGCTCCAACGTACCGCGAAGGTGGGCCATAGTCAGTCCCTTATCCACGGCCAATCCTTCTACCTGGTGAAAGACCGGGGTGTGGGTGGCATCAAGTTCATCGGTGCGGAATACGCGGCCCGGGCAGGCAATATAGAGCGGCACGTCCCGCTCCAACATGGTTCGCACTTGGACCGGAGAGGTGTGCGTACGCAGCACCTGCTTAGAACCCTCAGCCGAAACATGGAACGTATCCTGCAAGGTACGAGCCGGGTGATCAGGCTTAAAGTTCAGGGCGTCGAAATTGAAGTACTCCGCCTCAATTTCTGGGCCATCTGCAATTTCCCAACCCATACCTACGAATATGTCCGCAATGCGCTCAGACAATGCGGTAATCGGGTGCAGGGCACCGGTTTGCGTGCGGGTAGTGGGAATCGTGACGTCTACGGTCTCTGCTCGCAATTGCTCCTCGCGAGCCTTTTGCTCCAAAACATCCTTTACCTGGGCAAAGCGCTTTTCCATCTTGCCGCGGGCCATGTTAACCGCTTTGCCGGCGCTTTTGCGCTGGTCCTTGGGCAGCTGCCCCAACGACTGGCGAGCCTGCGGAATATAGCCGCCGTCTCCTAGGTGCTCGCGGCGGGCGGCAGCCAACTCATCTAGCGTTTCGGCTGCATCGAAGGCTGCGATAGCCTTATCGGCCGCGGCCCCAAGAGCCTCTTCGGTCAATT
>OCJN01000218.1_pt1 | contig 14437 bp, 20 predicted proteins | sample 1480731 | NCBI WGS metagenome assembly OCJN01 (sample SAMN05301479, study PRJEB22388) | human skin metagenome | isolation source: Infant 1 DOL 23 skin | host: Homo sapiens | place: USA: Pittsburgh, Magee-Womens Hospital of UPMC | collected 2013/2014 | reverse complement strand
TTCCGAACATGATGATTTAGATCATATAGAATTGACAGATTCTGATTTCATCAGACCTTATTTAATACCTTTAATATTCCATTATTTAAATCAAACAGTATATAAAAATGAACTTGACTATCAACAAACATTTCCATCATCACTCTCAGATTTGTTGAATCAACAATTAGAAAATGGATGCACAATTAAAGATATAGTTCAAAAAGATATTATTACAAACACTGATTTGTTTGAATCAATAAGAAAAATTTATAAATTAAACAAAGAAGAAGCACTCAATCAAATATTCTTATATGAGGTGATATAACAATGGCTTACCAACCACCCAAAAAAACATCATTATTAAATGAATTTGATATTACAATTAAAAACAGTCGTATTCAACATGAAAATAAAAAATCAGAACAAGAAGATTGTATTGAAATCATTATTGAAACCACTGATAAATTTAGATTATACGGTATCACATATGCTAAAATATCAAATAAACACATAGAATTATTCTTAAAACCATCATCAAAATGGCATGTTCATTTATATTATAACTACACAGATAATTATAATTTAATTTTAACCCCTATTGATGAAACAAGATCCGAACATAACATGTTAGGCGGATTATTATTATCAAATGTAGAATTATCAAAATATAAAAACCAAACATTGTTAGACATTGATAAAGATTACTTAAAAAACATTAAAACATCTAATCTTAATGAAAAACCGTTTGATCCAATTGTTATTAAGAATAAAATACCATCTCATCTTGACGAATAATAACAAAAATGATTTAATAAATACACAACTTGTTTTAAAATTCATTTTAAAAACGCCCAGTTTGTAAAACACACATTATACCTCACAGTAATGTGTGTTTTTTTATGTTTAATCATATACAGAAAGGACAATAACAATGACAATAAATAAATTAGAACCAGAAATGTATTACAGTATTAATGATTTAGCTAAAATGTTTAACTGTTCAACAAATCAAATGATGAATACGCTTGATAAAAAAGGAATTAAACCATATAACATGATAGGAGGTCGTAAATGTGTATTTGGAAAAACAATTAACCACCACTTCCTAAACAAAAAAACAAACTTCGATACAACAAAAGACATATTATCTTTTATTCCAAATAATAAAAAATATCAATTATTTACACAATCAGAAATTGCTAAAGAACTTAATAAGCACCCATCTTTTATTAAATCATGCTTAATTGAAAAATACCAACTCAAACCCTATAAAAAAGAGGGTGCAACCCTTTATTATCAAGGAGAAGATATTAATAATACTATTCAGCAAATCAACGATGATCGAAAATTTTCATTTTATCCAAACTTATTAGACGATGAACGAACTTATTACACAGCCCAAATCATACAAAACCTAAAAATATCAATGAATCATTTCAAAAAATTATACGTTGAAAGATTTGGCTTAAAACCAATCAACCAAGAAAACATCACAGGATATAATCATAAAATATTATATGATGGATATGACATTAATCGAATATCTAAAAAAATTAGAAACTTATAAATAGAACGGTGAACGTTCTTTAGTTAAAAACTTGAATAATAAAGACTAAAAGGACACAAATGTGTCTAGTTAAAGTCTTGAAAAAATAAAGATAATATAAAAGGAGTTTTAATTATGGAATTAAAAGCTGTAGGAAAATTAGTGAGAGTTGTAACATTAAATGAAAATGAAGATATGACTGTATATGGAATCACCGTTGGTGAAAAAAATAATTACAGAAATCAAGAAACTGGTAATTTTGAACGTACATTTATTCAAGGTAAATTCTTTGCAAACAGTGAAGCTAAGAAAAACTTCATTGAAAACAAAGTAAAACCAATTATGAATGAAGATTATCACCCTATTGCAATGGATTTACGTTATAGAAATAACAATTATGGAAACGCAGAAGGACAACATTATTCAAATGACCATATTGTAACTAATTTACAATTATATTTATAAGAGAACTTTTAGTTCTCTTATTTTTTTACAAAAAAAGAAACCCAATTTAGGTTTCTTTTTTTTCATCAATATGAGTTACTGATTTAATATCAATTTTGTTTGATGATTCATTAATATATTCATATTGAATTTCATCACCAGCACTAATAGATAATTTTGTATCACTTGATAGATATACATTATCATGTTTAATTTTAACTTTAGATATTTCTGAACCCTTCTTAGATGTTATTTCAATTTCATTAACAATCATTGTATACGTTGTTTTAACATCATTTTTAGCCTTTTTCTTTTCAGGAGAATAATTATCAATAAGGTGAGCAAATATTAACAAAATACAAAAAACAAATAATAAAAAACCAAGTTTTAAAGTAGATTTCATTGAAATCAACCTACTTTTAATTGTCCATTATGATATTCTACATGTTGCCCTTTCTTAACTTTATCATAATCCTTTTTAGGAACTGCAATGACACGTTGCCCCTTATTTGTATTGATTGTAATTGTATACAAAGATTCACCTTTTTTCATTTGTTTTTTCATCATTTCTTTTTGTTCTAATGCATTATGTTTTTTTATATCATTTGTTGAATTCATCATCAAATAATAAAATATCCAATTATTATAAAAAGATGTATGCATAAATTGTTTATCATACGGTGTATTTGATTTATAAGTACCTTTTGGAGCTGATAAAGACTTTGTTCGATTCATCATATTACGATGTTTTACCGCCTGATCTGCTTGATGTTTAGCTTCGCTACGTGTCATTGTTTTACCATTAGCATGTTTCATTGGTTGTTGTTTTTGACGAGATGTAGCAGCTTTTTGAGATTGATTCATAGCTTGTGAACGAGTCATTGTTTGATTTGCTGAACGACTTGCCGATTGAGCCTGAGCCGCTTGACGACTCGCTTGAGTGGCTTGAGATTGTCTCGCTTGCGACATAGCTTGTGATCGAGCCATAGAACTACTACTTGATGTTGATGCTCTAGATGCAGAAGATGAAGCGGATGATGCACTTGATGTTGAAGATGATGTAGCTCTTGCCCCACCACCACTCACAACAGCATCTGTTGGTTGTGGCATAACAAAACTTAAAACAGTGAATAATGTAATCACTAACATAATTATTTTTTGATAGATTGGAATTGTTTTATTCATATTTTTTAAACACCTACTTTAAAATTTAAAGAAAAAACGATAAGTCATTACTTATCGTTTTTAACTGAATCCTTAGAATCAACTGTTCCACTCACATCATCATCACCATATGTCATGTAAGGCGGACGATAAATATGATAATCACCATTATCTTCAACAACATATGGTTTTTGATTACCGTCTTTTAATATATGTTCATAAATAGAATTAGTACTAGGATATACATGTTTCGTTTTCCCATCATCTTGATAAGCAATATCAGTTTTAGCTGAATCAGATTCACCATCTGCTAATACTTCATAATATTCAAGATCAAACTTGCCTTGTTTCATTGCTTCATGAGACGGTTCTTCTGGCTCACTATCAGCCTCATCACAACCTCCAAGTAATAATGCAACAGCAACCATAGGAACGCCTAATATCATTGATTTTTTCATTATATATATTCAATCCTTTCTTTAATACGATTGATTATCTAAATCATCATCTATTGAATCAAAATCGCTCAATCGTTTAATTCGTCTTTTTTCACGAGATGTTGTGAATGATTGATTTGGTTTAAATTTATAAAAAGATTTTTTAGATACATCCTTTTCTGAATCAACTGATTTTGAAACACCATCATTATCCTTGATATGTTTTGTTTCAATATAATCATGACTATCATTATCTTTCTCAGACCATTTTTTAATATAATCATAAGATTGTTCAACAGTATCATCAATATCTTCATTTAATTTATCAAGTGTTGTTTTAAAACGTTGATTTAACATTTGATGATTACCATCTCCACGACGTTCTCTAAATTGTTCCATTAAATCCATTTGTTCTTCTGTAGCTGCAATTTGATAATTAATATCTTTAACGTCTGTTATATTAATCAATGATTCATAATAATCAAATACTTCATCAGAACTAAAACGGTCAATATCTAACACTTTAATTAAAGCACGTTTTTCAGAATTTGTTAGCGATTTTTGATCTACATCCACATTCACATACCCCTCTGGGATAATAAAAGATAACGTATTAGATGTTGAATAATCAGGATCCAAACACTCACCTAAAAAAAGAAAATCAAATTTATCATGCTTATTAATAAATACTTGATTCATTAAAACAGTTAAAGGTTCAATAATAGTATTATATTTAATACGTTTATAAATATAATTTAAAATTTTCATTGAAACGTAACGAAAACCTTTATATAAATACTTAATAATTAATATCAAACTAATAATGCTTACTAAAAAACGATACATCATAATACATACGATTAAAAAACGACTCATAACTGTAGAAGAATCAGACGGTTCAAATTGATGTGTCCAATGCGTTAACAACTCTAATAAAGGCATTAACATAGACAATACAAATGGCAAAAACATAATGGTTAACGCAACACTTATTATCCGACTCATTGTTGTATTAAAATGATGTATTTGTTCTTGATCATCAATTCCTAACTTCATTGATTCATTTATATTTAGAATATCTTTAAATGCTACATTAATTCTAAAATCACCTTTTTGTGATTTATCAGGACTTTTTTCATATATTAATTTTGTAATTTTTTCTAAACTACCTATCGACACGATTAAAACCGCCTTTTCTATTTATTTGATAGTTCTATTTTACACAAATTGAGATTATTTTTCTTCATTTTTATTAATCTCATTATCCAAATCATCAATTGTCTGTCTAAATCGTCGATTTAATTCAACTGGATAACCAGAACCTCTATTTTCACGAATTATTTGTTTCAAATTAATATATTGTTTTTGACGTTCTACTTCCGCTTGTTCTTGTTTTGCTTGCTCTAATCTAACAATTTGATCATAATACTGTTTTGATTCTTTTTTTGAAAACAAATCTAATTTTGACACATCTTTAAATGCTTGATATTCAGTATCATCATCGAAATCAAAATCATCTAATAATACATATCCTTCTGGTAAGCCAGTAAATACAAGTTTATCTTGTGTTGATTGAGACGGATCTAAATATTCACCAAGCAACACAAATGATTGCGCATATGGGTTAATTAACACTATATTCATGAAATCATGTGTTATTTTAATATATAAATCATATACTTTATATGTTACATCCAATTTTTTTGCAACATGACGAACAATCAATTTGGACAATTTATAATTAATATATATCACAAAACCTAGAACACAAAAATCCAAAGGAATAAGAATTAACGAATAATGATCAAAAATTGAAGATATAAAACTAATACATATTAATAACTCACATAATGCTAACATCCAAACCATATAAATTAAAATAAATCCAATCAAAGCACGTAATTGTGAATAAGACGGACGTTTTTGATCTATATAAGAAAAACGTTCCGCATTTAAATTAACAATAACATCCCCATTTTCATCCCTATTTATTTTACTCAAGTTTCTCACGTCCTTTTAAATCAGCACCACTCATATCTGCTAACATTTTTTGTGTTTCTTCCTTATATTTCTCAAGTTGTACTTGATTATCTTTACGAGATTGTTTTGCATTTTCAGCTATATCTTGTGCTTTTTTAATACCATCAATTAACTTATTACGACTATATTTCAATGTTTCTAAATCAACCGTATCTTTTGATGATTCTTTTGCAGCATTTATCAAGTTACCTGCCACATTATCTGCATTTCGTTTGAACATTTCATTATTAGCTGCTTGGACTTTTTGTTTAGCTGCAATTGCTGAACGTTGCTTCATCAAAGTAATAGCTGTTGCCAATTGAGTACGCCAAAGCGGAATACTTGTTACAATTGAATCTTGTATTTGAGATGCCAAATTATAATTTAAACGTTCCATCATACCAAGTTGTACAATAGATTGTTGCAACGTTTGTTGTGTAACTTGCAAACTATACTTACGTTTATTAACAGACTCAATAAACTCATGTACATCGTTTAATTGTTGTGCCGCTGTTGGATCATCTTGTTGAACTAATGCATTAATCTTAGGAATATCTGTTGATTCAATTTCATTAATTTTTTCATCAGCACCAGCAATATAATAATCAAGTTCTTGATATGCTTCTTTTGAAGCTTCTAACATTTTATGAATATGAATCGCATCTTCTTGTAAATCATCCTTAGTTTCATTTAATTCTATTTTAATCTTATCAACTTCACCTGAAGTTGAACGCATTTTTTCAAGTTGTTTTTCAAAACTTTTTGTTATACGATCCAAAAATTGACCAAATTTACCTTTTTCTTCTGTGATTAAAACATCAGGATCTGCTTCATCCAACTTACCTAATAAATGATCCAATGATCGTTGTATTTTAGATACATCTCTATCTTGAGATCGATCTAACACTGTATCTGCTAATTTAGATAATTCATTTTGAACATCAGAACCATATATTAAAACACTTTCATTATCATGCAATTGAATTTCATTCGCATGTTGCGATACTTTTGCTGGTTCTAATTGGTTAGTTGATTGCTCCATAACTTCATTTTTTATATTATGTGTATCCATATTAGACATATCTTCATTATTCAAAACTTTTGTTTCACTCATTATAATTCCCACACTTTCATTTTATATCGAATTGTTTACACTAATAATATATCATAATTTTGTTGTCTTGTAAAGTAAATATAAAATATATAAACAAAACGAGAAGATATATTATCCTCTCGTTTTTTGCTTAATATTTCGACCAGCTTCACTGATAATGCGAGACATATGTTCATAATTTTTTTCTAAATCAGCTTCATAACGTCTCTTATCAGATTCAAGTTTTTCTTGATATTCATTTACAGATTGAACACCTGTTTTTGACAATTTTTGTCTATCTTCACTTGAATTTGCTTTCGCATATCTATCTTCTAAAGCTTGTTTACGTTTTTGTTCTTTAATCAAACGATAATTCTCACGACTTTCAATAATAGCATCACTCAATGTGATTAATTGACTTGTTGTAAAAGGTCGAGCGGGTATTTGATTAATTATTGTTTGTTTAATTTCATTTAATTTATGTGGATGTTTTTGTTCTTTAGATGTTACCACTCGAATAACTTTAGCACCTTCATATGGAACAATCGTTACAAGTTCACCATCTTTATTTTGAACTGTTTTTTCAAAATCTAATAATTCATAAACAAAAAATGTTTTATGATCATCAAATTCATAAATATCATTTAAACCATCGTATTTACGTCCATCAAATGATGTTCGTTGATATTCTTCGTTACGTTTTTGAACTTTAAAACCATACCATAAAACAATTAAAAATAAGATAATAATACTTACGATTAAAAATATCAGCATCACATCACCAAATCCTTCCTAACTATTTAAACAAAATGCGAGAACGTACTAAAGCTTTCAATTCATCATCTGACAAACCATCATATTTATTATCAGATCTCAATTGTTCAAATAATTGATGCTCATCTGCTTTTTTAGATTCATATTTATCTTTTAACACATTTGCTTTTGTAGATACAAAATTAAAAACATCATTTGAAACACGTTTAACATGGTAAACAGAACGTTGTTTAAATTCATTTGCTTTTTCTTTAACATCAGATTGTTTTTCACAACATTCATTATCATTAGTTAAAGTAGATAAAAATTCAGTTAAATGATTATCAATTTGTTGTAAATGTTGTGTTAATTTTTCATCTTTAAATGAATTAAACAAATCAGACAAACCTGAAACAAAAGATTCATCTTTTTTATCTTTTTCATCCATACTTTCAATTTCTTCTATAAATTCTTCAATATCATCTTCATCAATAACAGCAAGAATTTGATCATCATCTAAATATAAAAATTGATTTAATTCAACCACAACTTCATATGGTATTCCATTATTATCATCAAAACTTATTAATAAATTATTATCATTATTATAAGATCGCTTAACTGAAAAATGAGGTTCTACATATTTTTGTACATCTTCTAAATTTAAACCATTCCATTGAATATATTTCATCATATTAAATCCATCCTTCTTAATTGTATTTTTTCAATGTTTCAATAACCATTTGAACAACTAATATGTTTTCATAGTTATCTTGATACTTATTATACAAATCTTCAATTGAATATCCATTTTTAAAAGACTCATATAATAACAAATTACATTTTACTTGATTATAAAGTGTTTGCGACGCATGAGGCATTGTTACACCAAACATATCACGATTAATTAAACATTGATTTACTGCTGATAATGATATACCTAATTGATTTGCAATATCAAATCGTTTAATACCCTCTCTATCCAATAAATCAATCAAACAATTTTTAATAATAGATTTCAACATTGGAACACTAGGCAACATATGTTTTTCTCGATTTGTAATTAACTCACAATTAAGCATTCTAGTAATCAAATGAATTCTCATTCGAGATAAATCATCATTATAATCTACAATATCTTTTAAAAAACCATGATCAAATAAAACATCTAATGTAATACCATACTGCCACAAATTTAAAATTTCAGACAAACGTTGTTTTATGAAAATTTGATGTTTTTCTAAAAAATTAGGTTCAATTTCAGATACAACAACATTAACAAAAGCACGTGTCACATTAAAATAACGTGCAACCTCCGCTTGTGTTAAACGATTTTCAATCATGTCTGTCAGTTTTTCTTTATCATTTTCAAGTAAATAATTTGTAATCACTTTTCGTTTTGACATTCCTTACCTCACCTACAATCACCTCAAAAACGAAATCTAAAAACTTTACACTACTATAATATCATGATATTGATACTATGTCAATTATTTTAGTGATTGTTGTTATAACACAAGCTATGATATAATATAGAAAGCTAATATAATCTAATTAGCCAATATACCAACACATTCTTCGTTTGATGAACGAAAAACCATCCTTTCTATTAATTTTTCGTTAATATGGTTAAAAAATCCATCATAATCCGACACAAGATAAGCACGTACATTATCTATTATGTACGTGCTTTTTCTATAACTTTATTTTTGACTATTTCTTTTTGATGAAAAATAATAAACCAATGAACTCATCAAAATAAACAAACTAATCTCAAATAAAACCACTGCAAAAACAGGATGATCAATTAAAAAATAAAATAATGATAAATCAGGACCTGTTGTAACAATAAATCGTTTCATCTAATCAACACCTTTCTATATTTATGGTTTAAGCTGCAACGATTTTAATTTTGTTGATCTAAGACCTAAACTTTGACGTAAATCTTTACTAATTTTTTCACGTTCTCCATCTTTAATCATAACAAAATCAGAATCATCTTTTTTAAAACTATCCCATTCAAAATCTTCTTGTTTCATATCAGGCATACCCTGTATTGATGATAAGCGTTTAGCAACATCTGATATTTTAATGTTCGTTTTCACATATGGACTCATTGCCTGTAAATTAGAATCTAAATTAGGAATAGATTCTGCAGATGTTAATTTACGAGCAATCGCTTTAATGACTTGTTGTTGACGTTCTCCACGTTTAATATCATTATCTATATATCGAATACGAGAATAAGCTAAAGCTTCTCGTCCATTTAAATGAACTTGTCCTTTTCCAACACTTATATCAGAACCCACTTGTTTATTATTGGATTTATTAATTTCAATATCACTATTAAGATCAATACCTCCAATTTTATCAACAATATTTTCTAACCCATCAAAATCAGTTTTTATATAATGTGTCAAGGGAACACCTGCATAATCACTCACTACTTGCATCATACCATCAACGCCTTCTTTATCATATAAACCATTTATCTTACCTTCATAATTATCTGTTTTTACATATAAATCACGAGGTATACGAAGCGTTTTAGATTTATGATCATATGCGTTATATGTCACAACCATAATACTATCAGCTCGTTGTGAATCACCCACTTCTTTTTTATCAAGACCAAGTAATAACACACTCATATTTTTCTTTAATGATGGATCATTAGTTAATGCTTGTCCATGCTCCCGCTTGACATCTTCATAACTATCACCAGCTGCCATAAAAACACCAACAACCCATTTTAAAACCAAAATAAAAACGATAAATCCTATAATCAATCCTATCGTTAAAACTTTATGCTCTCGCACAAAATCAACTATATCCTCATATAAATATCGGATTCGATCCCTCACAATTATCAACCACTTTCTTTAAAATCAATTATTCATCGATTTTCTGTCTTTTTTATAATACAAATACAGTGTACCATATCAAAAGAAAAATAAAAACAACAAAAAACCGTTTGTAAAATACAAACGGCTTTTAATTAAATCTATTTATTATTTGATTCATCCGATTCTTTATTATCCATTTTTTGTTCCTCAGGCGGTTTAAGTGAACCATCTTTATTAAACTGAGGTACAGCATCATCTGTTAATAAAGCATCCATTTGTTCATTAAATTCACTAAAATCATAATCTGATTCTTTAGGTTCTGTTAAATTAGAATCTGACCTAACAACATAACCATACACTTGTAATTGATTATATAATTTTGTAATACATTGAATGACAACATTCTCTGAAACACCTGGTTTAAAAATAATGTTTAACGTTGGTGGAATAACAACACGTTGTTCTTCACCTTCATCATCTGCCACATAATCATCACCATTGAATGCTGTAGCTTCTAATATATAATCTTTTAATAATGGTTCAGATTCAAAAATCTCAACATATAAAACACTTAATAAATTAGTTTTAAAATCTTCATCTAAATCAAATGGAATTTGATTTACAGGTTCATAATCCATCATAAATTGGAAAAAATACAAACCATTTCTGAATTTAACAATATCTTCATCTGACGGTGATGTTAATGTATAAAGTTGATATGGTAAATCAGTATCTTTTAAATGATCTCGATGTATTGATTCTAAAATTGTTTCATAAAAGTCTTCATCATCAATAATCGTATACAAATGTAATGTATAATCTGATACAATTCCACGTAAAAATGATTGGTACATATCTACTTTATCAGTTAATGAATCATTATCATCAGAAGAATCTGATAAATCAGCATCTGAATCATCATTAGAAATATCAGTTTCTAATTGTTCAACATCTTCTTCTTGCGTTTCTTTTTGCTTATTCTTATTAAATATACCCATCAAACCATCCTTTCTTTAATTTAAAGCAAACTATAATCATTTGGTGAAACATGTCGAGACGGTAATAATGTTAATACTAAAACATAAAGGGCAACAATTATAAATATAGCATTGAATAAAATAGCTACAAATGAGTCCATATTTTCAAAAGCACCTGCTATAAATGATAGTACATAATAAATGATTAACATTTTACCGCTACGTCCTACATCATGTAACCGTCTCACTGTAACAGCAATACTAGGTATAAATGATGCAATTCCAAATACCACTACGATGACCATTATTAAAATGGCAAATGGCACTTCTGAATTTTTAGTAGTAAACATGAAAACCATCGCAAGTAATAATAAAAACAAATGTACTAACGTTGGCACCCAATACTCACTACGAGTAGATTTACCCCTAAAATTAATATAATTTTTCCAAAAAGACAAATAAGCCTCTTTCATACCAAAAAACCATCCTTTCAAAATAATGTATGAAACATAACATTATTATACCATGCTAGATGAACACATTCTATATCAAAAAACGTGAGAAAAAGACGCATACAAATGTATGCGTCTAGGAGAAAACTTGACACTTCTTATTATTATTATTAAAAAACAAAGAACATAACCCGACAAAAAGTAGCTATAGGCTACTTTTTTTTATAAGATCATGAAAAAACTATAATAAATAAATGCTGCACTCACACCTGTCCAAATTAAAAACCAAACAAACCCTGGAACTAATGTTAAACGTTGTAATAGTGAACCGTCCCACTCTTGATGACTTTGTGAAAATACTGTTTTTGCTGTAATAACAATACTTTGTATGACTTCACCTAATAATAATCCAAGAATAACACTAAATATAATATCTAACATTCGATTTGTAATCTCAATACGATTAATTGATAAATCATAACCTGTATAAAGTAAAATTACAATAAACAAAAGTGGTAAATATAGTTGTCTGGTATGTACCAAATAGAAAAACGACAAAAATATCAATATTAATACATAAACAAATGAATATTGATGTGTAATTAAATAAACACCTAAAAAGAACATCAAAGGCGGAAATACATAACCCATAAAAGCAGTAATGATTGCACTTATTCGACCTCTAGGAGCTGTCTCAGCATAACCTTGAGCACCTTTTTTTGTTTGACCACGATGTGTTAATACCATATGTATATCTTTAACCTTACCGCCTGTAACCTTAGCAGCTAACGCATGTCCTAGTTCATGAATCAATACAGGAATTAACCCCAAAATAATACTTATATTCTTTAAAAAAATTTTATCTCGTTGTCCATGCATAATTAAAAAAATTAATGCTGTTAAAACTACAACCCAAATCATTAAATGTATATCAGATAAACGAGTTAACCACTCAAACATTCGAGTTTTTAAATCTAAATAAACTTGTATTACACCATTCATCACCAGAATCCTTTCTTCTATTTTTATTGACTATATTTATTTTATCATGCGTTGAGATGCAAAGAAATATAGATATAGAAAAAGACGACATTTGTCGTCTAGTTACAATCATGAATATAACTCAAGGAGTGTCTACTATGAACAAAAATAAGAAAAGACAATCAAGTTCATCTTCAACAGAACTTGTTTTATTAGCCAAAGAATTATTACAATTCTTATGGAAAAAACCATTGATTAAATTTGTTATCATTGCATTTTTCGTACTTACAATTCAAGGTATGATTTTAGATGCAATTGTTCCCGCCTTTTTCACACATTCAGTTTTCTGGACGATTGCAAGTTTTGAAGCGACAGTATACTGCTTTTTCAAACAAGATAAATACTTTGAAAATGAAAACACACAAACACAAGGCAAAATCTTTATGTTTTTAACACTTGGAAGCGTCTTATTAACACTTGGTTATGCAATCAAAACAATAACACTTGTGATTCAATGGATTTTATCAATCTAAAAAAGACACCTTCATAGGTGTCTTTTTTTTCAAATCAAATCATCCTCTTCTTCTGGTTTAGACATAAACAATCGTTGTCCTATAACTAAAATTAAACCAACAATCAAACCGCCAACAAATCCACCAAAATGACCTGTAACTGATACAGTTGGATTACTTAAAGTTGCAATAATCATAAATAACACGGCTGTGATTATTTCTTTAAAATCAACATAATCTTTATTATAACTAAACAAACTACCTATCACTAACATTCCCATTAAACCACAAATTGCACCAGAAGCACCAAGTGTAACTGTATCTGGTGCAAATATAGAATTAGAAAAACTAGCAATCAATCCTGATACTAAATAACCAATCAAATACCAAAATCGGTTAAATAGTAAAATAACAGCAGGTGCTAATGCAATCAAAGATAACATATTCATTAAAATATGAATAGGTGAAGCATGTTGAAAAATCGACGTAACCCAAGTTAATAAGCTAGAGTCACCGTTCATCGCACCAACATTTAAATATTGTTGAGAAGTTACTTGGTTCGTAATCAAACCTGCCCCATTAACCATATAATTATAACCAAACCCTATAATATTTAATAAAACAAGCAATATTGTTATAAAATCAAATCGACGACTCATTAATAGCCACCTCTTTTTATAAATGGCGTTGCTTTACCTGCTGTATAAAAATTCTGATAATCATCTTGATCAATTGCTTCCAATCCAACAGACTCAGGGTTCATTGTATAATCACATTGATGACAAGTGATTGTTGTTGTTCCTTTTTTAATATAACGGTTTGCTCTATTACCACAATTTGGACATTCATATCGACATTTATATCGTTTTGTACCATCTTCATTTTCTTTAATACCTGTTTTAAAATACTCTGGTACATTATCAGACGATTTCATTTCTTTACTAATATAACCCATACGATCAGAATATGATTGTAAAGTCCTAGAATCATTAGAAACCAAATTAAACTCTTTAATTAGCTTTGGTAAAAATTCTTCAATAAAACGATCATCACCCGACAATTGCAATGTTGTTGTTTTAGCTTTATCATCTTTTGTAATTATACATCTACTTTCAAATTCTTGACTCATTCATCATTCTCTCCATTCATTCTTACTTTTTTAATTACAATTTCATCATTCACACATTCAAAACATACATATTCTCCTAGTTCAATTGACATCTCATAAGGA
>OCJN01000217.1_pt1 | contig 14518 bp, 9 predicted proteins | sample 1480731 | NCBI WGS metagenome assembly OCJN01 (sample SAMN05301479, study PRJEB22388) | human skin metagenome | isolation source: Infant 1 DOL 23 skin | host: Homo sapiens | place: USA: Pittsburgh, Magee-Womens Hospital of UPMC | collected 2013/2014 | reverse complement strand
AAACGCCCTTGATGCGCTTATCCGCTACAAAAGCATCCATCTGGGAACCGGAAGCATAAATGTTGATATACGCATCCTTCGGCAGACCAGCTTCTTCCAAGATGTCCTGACATGCCTGGGAAGACAGCGGACAGATGGAAGCGTGCTTGAGCACGATGGTGTTACCCAGCAGCAGGTTAGGAGCTGCGAAGCGGGCTACCTGGTAGTACGGGAAGTTCCACGGCATAATGCCCAACAATGGGCCAATCGGCTCCTTGCGTACCACGGTCTTGTGCGCGTTCTGAGCCGGCAGGTACTCATCTGCGAGCAGCTCGTGCGCATGCTCGGCATAGTAGCGATAGATATCGGCAACAATCTGCACTTCAGCCTTTGCCCAACGGGTCAGCTTGCCCATTTCACGACCGATGTGGTCTGCCAACTCATCGATGCGCTCTTCATAAAGGTCTGCAGCGCGGGACAAAACCGCGGCACGCTCCTCGATGCGAGTACTACGCCATGCATCGTAGGCCGCGGTGGAACGGTCTAGGATGTCATCGCGCTGCGAATCATCGATGCGTTCAAACTTGTCTTCACTCTTGCCTGTGCTTGGATTCTCAATAGCGAACATGGGCCCCTGTATAGTCGCGGATCACAACCCACGCAAGCTTATGGAGCGACGAAATCGGCTCTAGATTGGGCTAGTTACGCAGAATTTACAACTCCCTGAAACCCCAGTAAACGAATAATTTAAGGATTGTTTATTTAATGATTATTTGATGCCAAGAGACAGGCCAATGCCCCCATCCAGATCCAACACCTATGTCCGGCTTAAATGCCACTAAGAAACAGCCCACGTAGCTTCTCGGAACCTGTACTGACGCAAATAACATTTGAGACGTAGCTGTTGCACCCCTTTTGTGACACCTGTGAACGTACCACCCAGTACTATCCCCACGATTGAAGGAATGGCTATGGCCGTACTGCTTCAAATCAACGAAATCGTTTCTGGTCCCATTAAAGACCTTCTAGTTCACATTTCTGGAGGAAACTTCCCAGAAATTAAGCTCCCGAACATATCTTTGCCGGAAGTAAACCTCCCGGAGCTTCCACCAATGTCGTCTCCGACTTACCCAGAAGAGGTTAACCTTGAGGTTGGCGGTTCCTCTTTCGGCGACTTGGGTTCCTCGAATTTCCTCAACGAGACTGGCTCTTCCGAGCTACTGAACGACTTTCAGTCTTCCGAACTGGATCTCAGCGCACTAGGCAGTGTTTTGGGCGGTTACCCCCCATTTAACACTCGGCACCCTACTACATGCTAGTGATATTGAAAGCTCCTGCAGCACGGCACTAGTTTAGGCATGCGCCTCCCAACCGCAATCTTTTATCATCTAGTTTTAGGGAAAGCGTCCTCTTGATTGGCGTGCTACAGGTTGGGCGCCTATTGCTAGGCCATAGGTTCTTTCAGATCTTATGAAAAGCGAAGCAATCGGTTAGTACAGCATGGACGTAGAAGATTGTCGACTTTAACCAGTTTTCTTTTCCAAAACTCTACTTCATGTCGAACTGGATCAAGTCGTTAGACAATCGCGTTTTCGAGGGGAGGCACCATTCGGACAGTCTTCCCTGTCGATCTCCTCCCCAATGCGATGCGTTTGAGCCGCTCTTTAATTCCCCCTCCTCTGACTGGCTGTCAGTGGCCGTACGGCCATCGTTTCGGACGACGGTTGCAAGTCAGCGGAAAACCGGTTTTCTATACGCGACGTTGCAGTATTTCATAGCGTTCGCGCACTCCCGCTGCACCTATTCCCTCTGCTAGTTAAATATACACCGGTGCATCAGCGCCTATTCACGCGTTACTGTTTCAAAACACTTAGGCTGGGAAACTCGCACTTGTCACAAACGGAAAAATGATACTTTCACAGACTCGGATTCAAGAGCCTCTAAGCTCACACGGCTACCAATTTTCACCCCCATAACAGGAATTACCGCCCCTCAGAATTGGATTTTCCCTGTATAAGCACTACGTTTGTCAGGGTGATGAGCAAACCTCACACACTCCTATTGTTCCCGATCCCTAAGACCATGAAAAATATAAAAAACAGGATAACTGCCGGCTTCATCGCCCTCACCGTGAGTTTCTCCCTCGCCCAAACTGCCAACGCAAGCCAAGGGCAGGAAATGGTAACCTTCGGTGATTCTATTACCGCCAACGGCGGAGCACCTGGTAGCCGCGCATCTACAAGCCCCTACAAGCCCTACATCCAAATCCACCCCTGCTTTAATGACAAACGGAACTGGGCACATCAAACCGCCGATAACTTCCACTACACCCTCGCAGATTACTCCTGCAACGGAACCAGCTACTGGGTGGACGCCTATGTAAATGACGCGATTCGTACCGGTAATATCGGACCCAACACTAAAGAAGTCGTCTTCATGTACGGAGGACTTCAGCCAGACACTCATATAGATGCCCTAGCCAACTCCACCCTCCCAAACATTCCTAAAGGATCCAACTATCGAGCACTACTCAGCTCAGAGTTCGACAAAATCCGCCGAGTTGCCCCCAAAGCGCGGATCACTATGGTCAACTACCTGCCAATGACTGTAAATGACACGCTGTGCGCGATTAACGATGGCATCAGAGTTGTGCCTATCTCCTTCCCAGGTGCTACTAATGCGGAAGCCGAATTCAACCGTGAAATCAGACGCGCAGCACAAGCTTTAGGAGCCAACTTCATCAACCTCTATGACCAGGCCAAGACCCACGACACTTGCCAACCTGACGCCACTCAGCGTTGGACTGTAGCGCTGAAAACTCAAGCAGCACCTTCCGTCATGCCTATGCACCCGACAGATATCGGACACGACGGAATGGCCAGAATCATCACCAGCGAACTTCAAAAGCGTTAACCAGACGACAATCCCAGGAAGAACCTAAGAATGCGACTCCACACTAAAATGGTTGCAACTTCCATCGCAGCCGCAGCTCTCATGGCCGGAAATATCACTGCAACAGCCGCAGTACCAGGCAACACTGTCCTCACCGGAGACAGCGTGGTAGCAAACCCAACGCTCACCGATTTCTTGCAAAATAAAGCCAAAGTCAAGACAAATACTGGAGTAGGCTGCGTCACCGACGGCTCCATTGCCAATGAAATAGCCATCGCTTCTGGGGGCGCCCACGTCGATCAGTACCAATGCGCAGGCGCCTCTTTCGCAACTGGCGGTATACACATTGAAGACGCGCTTCGAACTGCAGCACAACGCGGCGATCTCAACCCACAGACCAAAAACGTAGTCATTGTCGCAGGCGCCAACGATACATACCCATACGGGTCTGATGTTGCTGCTTCGGAACGCGCAATCCGAAGCGGTCTGCGTAACGCCATTAGCGTAGCACATCACCATTCACCAAATGCTAAAGTCATTGTTGTCGGCTACCCACATGTATCTTTCAATAACATGTCCTGCTACAACAGTGGCTTGGGGTCATCAAACCCACTACCCATCCCAGCCGGTAGTACCGCTGGCACCGAACAGCGCCTCCAAAACACACTCCGTGAAGTCACGCAACAAAACAACGCTACCTTCCTCGACGCATGGCCGATGTCCCAAGGACACGACGCCTGCTCCCCAGACCGATGGTGGGTAAATCTCGTCGACATCATGCCACCAGCACCAGGAAACCTGCCTTTCCACCTCAATGCCCACGGCACACACGAATATGGCCGTTTCATTGGGCGAAACATTGCAAAATAGCCCCATGCCGCCAGTTCCGAGTAAACAATCAAAGGCCTAGGCTTTTCTTCCCTAGTACATTGGATAGACTCTTGCACGCCCAAAAAATCACTGCCGCACTTTTTACCGCAATACTTACAACCACGGCCCTAGCACCCTCCGCTCAAGCCCTCCGACCAGGAGACAAATACGTAGCACTCGGGGACTCCTACGCCTCCACGGGCACAATCACACGGCCTGCTCCGGGGAGCACCCCGGCCTGCGTCAGAGACCGAGACAACTACCCCCACCGACTAGCTGAGCTCCTCAACCTCCAGCTCGACGATGCCACCTGCGCTTGGGCGTTTACCTACCAATATGACAACCCTCAACATCACGCTCTGCCTCTCACCGCTCCAAGTCCTCAGAAGCAACATCTCACCCCCGACACAAAAATAGTCACCATTAGTCTCGGGGGAAACGACGCAGGCCTAGCCGCCCTTTTTGCTAGTTGCGCACCCCACGTTCAAATTCCCGGACTACCCGAGTGCGCGCCCCTCGCCGAGCCTGTAACAGATGGAAGTATCTACAACCCCGATTTCACTGGCAGGAATCTTAAACAGCGATTGATCGATATAGCCAACGATGTAAAGAGACGCGCACCGGCAGCCCAAATATTCTTCACAGGTTACTACACAGCCGCGACCCCAGAGCACACGTGCCCAGAAAGTGGCTTTCTCTCCCTAAGCGATCGACGATACATTGAAAGCTTTCTCACTAAGGTGAACTATACGCTTAAACAAGCAGCTTTGGAGTCACACACGACTTACATCAGCCCCCCAAATGACGATGAAGGTTGGTGCAAACCGCCGCATCAACGAAACTCCAACTTCCACGGGCTTCCCGAGGGCAATCTAATCGCTCATCCCACCGCATTAGGCCAACAACACATGGCACAAGAAATCGCCCGCAAGGTTCGCTAACCTCCTGCCCGAGCGGAGCGGTTGAAAATTTCAGTGGCTTCTGGCCCAGGTAGTCGAGCAATTCGGGCTTTAGGTAGTTCGGAGGCTCGTGATTTCCTCAGATTGTAAACACCGAGCGCGGTTATCTGGTCGTTCATGCGTCTGCCGGAGACCTTTGTGCGGTGGCTGTTTACAAAACGCGTTAATGCGGCCGCGGCATTCGTGTAGCTAGGCGAGAAAGGATTTTACGGTGCCTAGCTTCACGAAGTCTACGCCAATCAACCAACTCGGGTCTCAGAGGTCCTCCTCTAGCGATGGACAGCCAAGTTAGCGAGACCTGGATATTGACAAGCACGCCAAACTTGACGTACCCCGTAAAGAAGTAGCTAAGCTAAACATGAAAAGGGAGTTCTTCTCAAAATCGGCAGCCTTCTTCGTCACAAAGCAAAGAAGATAGAACGTTTGGGGATGCGGGCATTTCAGGGCTTTTCAGAGTAGCAGCTTGCATCGGCGTTGATTGATGCTTAGCCCCAAGCATTCCAGGCTTTCTCATATAGTGATATGAGTACGGGGTCAAAAATACCCCTTTAAGCAATGAATTGTTCAATTTAACAACCAGTGGATAGCAGTCGAAAGAGAAATCCACCGAATCCCTCGTCAAGCAACGGTCCCCACTCAGTTATGTTGAAGAAGTGTAGTTTAGTCGCTCTGGTTAATCTTGGCGGCATCTCGAAAAATTTGAGCAACTTGCTAGATTGCTCGTAGTTTTAGCTGGTTGTAGAGTGACCCCACTATATAATTTTCCACCACCCGGGCATTCAGAAGTATTCCCAACTGAAGCCCCCAGCCTTTCCGTATTGTACTGCTCCCCATTACTTCGCCTGAGAAATCAATTACCTACTCTAGTGGGGAGCAGTTGTATTCGCGCACATAGTTCGTTGTCAGTGGCGCAGCGGGAGAATTGGCGGCCCGAGTTATGGTTACTAGGCTGCAGCTCAACATGTTGGTGTTCGCGTTGATCCAGTCCTTGTTTTGTTTGGTCGAGTCTTGCTCCATGGCAAGCTATGTCTTGTGAAAGGCCTTCAAAGCGTGAGGTTGCCGAGTTTAGGGTTGCAGGCCGCAAAGTGTATTTGTCACCGGTAATGGATCTCTTCGACCGCTGTATTGTCGCTCACACCGTGTCGCCATCACCGTCGATAGAGTTTATCGCCAAATTCATTGACAAAAGCGATTGCGGCTTGTGCGCCGAAGCCTGGGTGGGTGATGCACACCTATACCAAGGCTTCCAATACCAGCAGTCGACCTGGCGTACTTTGATTCACGACAACGGCGGTGTTCAGTCAGTGTCGCGTAAAGCCAACTGTGACGACAACGCAGTAATGGTCAACCTTTCGGACACTTAAAACCGAGATGTACCACGGAGAAGATTTTAGCAACGTCGAGGAACTCACCCATGCTATCGAAGATTACATCCAGTGGTACAAAACCGAACCCATCCAACCACGACTAAAGGGCCTGACCCCGATGCACTATCGGAATCAAGCCCTTGAACGTCTAACCACCTAGAATTAAACCAGCCCAACTTTTGGGGACCAGTTCATATCAGAAGGCAAGCAGAGGGGAGAATAGGCTTAGAAAAATCTCATCCTACACAGACGAATTGAACTCTCTAGGCTGTCGACTTGCCAGGAAGCTCAGGGCGTATAACCTTACCCATTGGGTTGCGAGGAAGATCAGTAACGAAAAACACGTCTCGAGGAGTGTGCGCGTCGGACAAGCCCTCGCGGACTAGCCGGCGAACTTCATCTTCTGTAAGCTCCTCCGAACTCACGCCGTCTTCCCGAATGATGTAGGCACGGAGAGCCTGGCCAAAGTCAGGATCTTGAACGCCGTGTACATGTACCTCTGCGACACGACTGTCTCGGATCAGTAAGTCCTCTAGCTCAGAAGGGAAAATCTTCTCACCATACTGCGTAATTACTAGGTCATCCGCACGCCCGCCCACGTATAGCTTATTTCCCTTCTTATAGCCGCGATCACCCATACGCAGTAGCCCATTTTGAGTTTTAATATCAATTGATGGATCGGTATATCCGGCAAACATGTCGTAGGCACCGGCGAAAATCTCCCCTACTTCGCCGTCGGGAACCACTTGACCGTCATCGTTTCGTATCTCAATCATTGAGCCTGGGTGAATAGTACCAGTCAACGTTGGGTCTGCCGCCAAGTCTTCGGCTGCCGAAATCGCAAGACCAGAAGTTTCAGTGGAACCGTAGCAATTGTGGAAAATGGGGCCGAACTTTTGATTTACTTTTTGCACCTCGTAAGGGGTGAGGGGGCTACCCGAGGACGTTACAAACTCAAGGCCAGGCACGCGGTCAATACCGTTCTTATCCAAATAACCTATCATCCCGCGAAGCCGAGAGGCGGAGCTGATCCACGCATCCACACCATACCGTTCCACTTGTTCAAGTGCTTTCGCTGAATCGAAATTGCGTTGAGTAATTATCGTCGAACCGGTAAATAAGCACAACAGCATATTACCCCAGCCGTAGAAGTGAAATAGTACGCCTGTAAGAAGGACAGACATATCTCGGCGCCATGGGATAGCGCCCAAAATCGGTCCAATACCCTGAGGCGACTTAAGCTGGCGGCGTACAACTCCCTTCGGCATTCCTGTGGTACCCGAGGTCATCACGACATGCTGAGACTTCGTAGGCTTTTTGGGCAGGAGGTTCAAATTAGGACTGCCGGCTTCTATGACTCCCTCCATAGTAAGGACACCCTCAGGGAGGGAGGAGCTATCCTCCACGTGACCAATAATGATCTGACAGGTCTTCTTAGTAGTCTCCGTAAGCCTTTCGTAGAAACATTGGTCCACGATGAGGGTTTTAACTTCATGGAACTCAAGCACGCGCTCGATCTGGGGGCCAGAGCTATTGGCGTTAATCATGAAAATATGGTAGCCAGCCATCTGACGTGCGCAAAGCGGAAATATTGCAGCACGCCCGTTTAGTGCCATGACGGCTACATTGCTTCCGTCCTCCACACCGTTTTTGAGAAGTCCGGTTGCTAGTCGAGTCACTTGCTCGAAGCACTCACCAAACGTTAGCTCGCCGTCGTCATCAACTAGGCCCAGACGTTCAGGGTGACGGCGTGCTGTATTCGCCAATGCACCACTTTCCAACGTCCCAAACCTTCGAATAGTCTCAAAGTCGGACCTTACCTCCCGCGCCGAACCGAACTCAAAGATGTTGTTTTTCCGTATGACGTTAAGAAAGTAAAGGAACTGACGAACAACTTCCTTCCTAGGAACACCATGCTGAGTGTTAGGTTGCAGTGTGTATTTTGACATTGTTTTCCTTTCACGGCTTAAATTACTTAGTTGCAATTTTATGAAAATGCATCAGTGACATAGGTAAACGATTCTCGTTCCATCTTTCCAACTGCAGCGGCGGCAGCGCTTTCATCTAGGTTGAGATGTTCCCCAACAATCGTTCGCATGACTTCACGCACCGAGGGCGCAACCTTGGTCGCATCTCCGCAAACTAGGACCCTCGCGCCCCTGGAAATATAGTCCATTACCTCGTGACGATTCTCGTATACTTTGTCTTGAACGTACTTCACTTCATTTTGGGAAGAATTCATTTCTGGATGCCTAGAAAAGGCTGTCCTAACGTCGACTAGACCGTCTTTCTCCCAGACTTCCAATTCTTCACGATACAAGTAATCCGAATCTGGTCCGTGGCATCCGAAAAAGAGTAGTACAGGTTCCACAGCACGCGTACTATTCCGTGATTCAATCGCGCGTTCCTCGATGAACGCCCTCAAAGGTGCGATCCCTGTACCCGCACCGATCATCACCACTGGTTTGTCTACGTCATCGGCGCGGAAGTGGGGGTTTCCACCAACAACGGAAACGCAAACCTTTGCCCCTGGTTTTAGTCCAGCTAGATAGTTAGAGGCAACACCGGAAAAAACTCCACTTCCAGACCAAGCTGGAGACTCTAGCCTAGAGAAGGTAAGGGACACCCGATTAGTAGATGCCAACGAGGAGGAGGAAATAGAGTAGCGGCGGGGCTTCATTGGCTCGAGGAGGGACAAATACTCTTCAAAGCTCAAATCAATTGATGAATACTTCTCGAGGAGGTCTATCAATGAGGTCCTATTCTTCAACAACTGAGCATAAGTGGCCGGTTCAAGGAGCATTTCCAATTCCTTCTTTTCCGGGGGGCACACACAGTTGCGTTGTAGGATGCCGATGTGCTGTTTACTAACTGGAGTTGCAAGCTCAACGTAGTTAGTAAGCAGTTCAGTAAGAGTCATCACTTGGCCGACTGGAAGAATCGTAGAGTTGCCGTTCAGCTTTATGCGAGCCTCGCTTGACAGTCTAAATCGATCCAAAACTCGATTTACTGAAACCTCTGGATTTCGCGGTAGTACTTCAAGATAGTCACCTGTAGAATACTTAACTTCTTGAGGTAGCTCTATATCCACCCGGTACTTATCATTGATCGGTCCATCTGCGGCGGTTGAAAGCCTGACAACTCTTTGAACTACGGCCTCAAAAAATTCGCTCTCCGAATCGGTCGACAAGGCATCTGCTCGACCTTCGCTCATGTACTGGATCTGAACAGAATTCGCTTCGTCTTGGCTGTCAATTTCTACCGAAAGATGATCTCCAATAGCCTGCCAAAGCTGCTTTTCCCAGTCCGCGAAATCCGAGAGGTAGTCTCCGCGAACATCTACAGCTCCTCTATCGACGAGCCGGTTAGCCCCCGCCGCTTCCATAGCCTGATCGATGACTGACGGCACGCGTTGGAACGTTTCCGCCCATTCGGAATTACCACTACCAATTACGGCAAAGCTTACTTCACCTAAGTCAGGACAGTCCCCAGTGGTCAGCCACTTGAAAAAAGACTTCGCATTCTCCGGCGGCAATCCCTCATAAGAGCTGGTAGCAATTATTACTACGTCTCCAGAGTGCAGGTCATCAACTGCATCATCGAGGTCAGCCACCTCCGTTTCAAAACCTTGCGAATTAGCGAACGCTTCCAGTTTTTTCGCATGATTCCGAGAAGTCCCAGCATTGGAACCAACGAATAACCGCAGCTTATGCCCGTTTGGCTCGGCAACCGCAGCGTTGTCAAACTTTTCCTCGCCGGAAATCGACCCACCTGCTTCGGTCTCAGACTCCCCGCCTCGACCCCGGTACGGGAACTTTTCTCGCGGAGCTATGTTGATCAATAGATCTTTCGGTTTCGAAGTGAGTCCATCCAACATGGTAAGTTCGTATGAAGGATCAGCGAATTCAAGATCGAAGTGTTGGATAATTAAAGCAAGAACCATTGTCGCTTCCTGCATGGCGAATGCACGGCCTAAGCAGGATCGCTCGCCGTTGCCAAACGGCTTCCAGGCGTTGTGCGGAATTTTCTTTGCATTCTCAAATTCAAACCTCTCCGGTCTAAATTCCTCAGGACTATCCCACACAGCCGGATCACGATGCATGTGTCCCAAAAGGACAAGAAGAGTGTCGCCTGGATTAACAGTTACAGGGTCGCCAGCCGTTCCTCCATTTTCGCCGATTGTGGTGGTTTCATAAGGTGTCACAGCATATGCTGGTGCCGTCGGGTATAGTCGCAAGCCTTCACGTAAGATCTGGTCTATGTATCCCAGATTTTTAAGATCTTCATACTTAGGAAAGCGACCATTCAAAACCTTGTCTGTTAATTTTCGAGCTTTCTGAAGGACTTCCGGATTCTTGATTAACTCATACACCACAAAACTTAGAAGTCCTGAGGTAGTCTCGTGGCCTGCAATCAGAAAAGTAATGAGCTGATAACGGAGGTTCTCATCGCTTAGCTTTTCACCAGTCGACGGATCTTCAGCATTCATCATCACGTCGAGAACATCTTCATCACCCTCAGCGCTGGGATTCCGACGCCGCTCTGAAATCAACTCATCCACCGTATTTTCCATGGTTTTAATGTCCCCCTGGAATCGGTGTTGACCAATAAAGTCAAGCTTTTTTTGAATTTCAAGTGCGTGAGCCTTTCGGCCTGCATGATGTAGGCCTCTTGCCATTGCATTGACAAACGGGTGGAAACCTTCGGTGTAAAACGAGTTAAACCGATAGCTGAACGAGCATAGCGCGATCGTATCGAGAGTCAAACGAGTGAAATCATTAGCAACGTCAACTGCCGCTCCTGAAGAATTTCTGGACCACTTAAGCATTAACTGGTCCGCAATGTCCGTCATTTGACCATACATACTCCGCAACGCTAACGGGTTGAACGCCGGCATGAGAATACGGTGGGCTTTGCCCCACTCCGGATCATCATATTCAGAAGTAAACAGTCCATTCCCCGCAAAATTACGCACTACTTGCAGAGCAGGGTGGACTAATTTATGGAATCGGGATTCATCCGATAGTTCATCCACCAGTGCGAAGGAGCTCACTACATAGAAAGGCTCTGTCCCAGGGATTACCTGTCGATAAAATCGCCCATGTTCTTTAGCAAGCTTAGTTGCGGATTGTACAATGTTATTAGGGTCAACCGAATATGCAGTTCCGACAAACGGGTAAACCTTGGGTCCTGGCAATTCCGCCAAACAAGTTGAGTTATTGTCATTTTTCGAGGCGTTGGTGATAGTGCCAGTCATCTAGATTAGCTCCTTCTTTGAATTCACATCGCAGTAATACGTCTCGGATTGAAGTCCTTGTTGGACTTACAGATAGGAATTTGTACAGCTACGTTAAATGGCTCTTGAAGGCGTACTTCTAAAATAATTGAAATACTTGTTGAATGCTCGGCCATGCATTCAAGGTTCTGTCCAAGAAATTGTCTAAACGCAATGTACCGGTTAGATGAACCAGCGGCGTCGTGAGCGGATAGTTCTGGACCAGTGTGAATACAAACTCAGGAGTCATATCGTCGTTCTTTCTGTGTCAATGACGAAATTGCCGTCTCTTCTAGTAAAAGTCATAGACAGGAATTAGTGGCTATTTCCATCACCTGCCTGTTGACCCATTTGGATGCCTTAGCGATAAGTTTCGGCAATACGCCTACCATAATATCCGTGCCCGGCATCAGTGAGATGCCCGGCCAACTTATGCGGTGAATCGTCAAAGATCGAGGCACCATAACGTCCAGGATCATTAGAGCACCCATTCTTGCCACTTTGAACGGAAATCTCGGCGACCATATCGAGAAACTCACTTCCCGTATGCAGAGCGGCCAATCGTTGCTGTTCTCGCACTTCATCTTGGTAATAGGCCACAAGTGGGAAATACCAGTGACTGGTAACCCCTAGAAGATTGGAGCCACACGTATGATTGTGCCCATCTGTTTCATCTGGGATTCCCAGAAGAATTACTTTTGCGTTGGGGGCGACGCTTTTCACACGGTTAATAGCACCTGTCATTGCCGCATCGTAACGAGCCATTCGTTGGGGCTGTGTAGTCATTGATGGCAAGTTATTTGGCTGGTAAGTGTCGTTAACTCCAGCACTGATAGTCACCAGCCGCGTATTCGCATCGAGCTTACGATCCGCTATTGCTCGCTCAACCTGCTGACGAACTGTGTCATGTGGGATTGCATCATTTCCGTGCGGTTCGACGTATGCAGTCGCTCCCGGACAAGAATAGTCCTCTAGGCGCAGACCAGTACGCTTCGCAGCCTGAACTGCAAAGTTGTTAGGATCCTGTGCGCAGGAGCCATTGCGAATGGTTGGCCACTCAAGATTCGGGACGTTCTTTTTAGTCTTGTATACCGCCACGTCTAGTGCTGTAGGGTTGGCCGCTACGGAGTCGCCAAAGCTCAGATAGGTTTCCCGAACGTTTTGGTTCACTTGAGGCTTTGGTTGGAGGTTTATTGGTGCCGCTGGAAGCGGTGGCATTTGCGGCAACGGGGGAAGCGGTGGCATTTGCGGCAACGGGGGAAGCGTCGGCGCTTGTTGAGGTAACGATGGTAAAGAAGGGGCTGCCTGTGCAATTGGCACCCCTGATACCCCGATGGCGAGCGCGACTATTACACCGCAAATTTTTCGTATCTTCATTGGTCCTCTTCTCAAGGTTAAAATTGACTGGCTAATCCTTGAAAGTACCACAGTGGCACTATTTATAGTTCTTCAGCTTTCGTTAAAATGTTACACGTCATCTCAAAGTTCCTCAGGGATATTCTGTATAGCTTGTAACTTTTTTAGAAATCCCTTTCTGCGCTGTATCCAATGTGTCCCCATTACTTGCTAAATCTCCTCGCATTAGAGCACTATATTTGCGCGGATTCCACTACATGCAAACCATAAATGCTTGACCAGCGTTCGGACATTCCTCCGTCTTTTGAGCAGAAGGCGTGTCTAGTTTGTAAGCATGCATTCGAGTTGACACATTGGAATATCGCTTTGGCGGTGCACTGCTCCTTAGTAGGGCCGTTTTTCGTTCAATGCACCGGAATGGCACCTACACGCGCTAACTGACTGCTAGTGCGCTTTACCACTGATACCAAAATTCCCTTGACGCTCTCTTTACGCTGTTCGAATAAAACGGGGGTTGAGGGTCACAATGCATGCCTAAGATCAGGTATTTTTAGATTCTGACCTGTAGGGTTTCGCAGGATATATGCTTCGCGGGCGTATATCTGAGCTTCAGATGCGAAATCCACGATGTGGTAGCCAACCCGTGGTAGTAGGCGGTGGTCTGGTGGCCCAATGCCAAAGGATCGACCACGTTGCCACTGCGGCGGCGATACCAAATGCAAAGGAACTACCCGAAGGCGGTGTAAGGCCTGCGGAGTTTCAGTCAATAAAAGCCGACCAGATGTCACCAAAGCTGCCGCATTGAGCCAGTTCATCGAACATTGCATCTCCACAACTTCACTGGAAGCTTTGGCTACACAAAATGGTGTCCGTGCTTCAACAACGAAACGACGCTTTAGCTGGTGCTGGCTTGTAGATGTTCTCGACCTCATCGTCGGTCATACCGGGCGGATCTATGACCAAGTCTTTATCGACGGCACCTACACCGCCAGCAGATGCTTAATCGTGGCCGGCACCCTAGACCACGTCATTGCCTGCCACTGGTGCAAGCGCGAAACCACCCATGCCTACACACAGTTATTGGAACGAATATCAGCGCCTTCAATCGCCGTCATTGACGGCGAGCAAGGAGCTGCTAGCGCCATCAAACAGTGCTGGCCTACCACTGTCATCCAACGCTGCCTGGTGCATGCTCAGCGTGTGATACGCCGCTATACCACCTCACGTCCACGTACTGATGCTGGGCGCCCCATCTACCAACTGGCACCCAAACTCACACGCATTACCACTATCGACTAAGCCAGCCAATGGGGCGCACAACTGAATGGATTCGCCTCGGTCTACCGCACCTGGTTAGAGGAAAAGACCCTCGTCAAAGACCCCAAACAGTCCATTGAACGCATACGTTGGCCCATGCAAACGTGCGCAAGGCCTACAACAGCCTGGCGTAGCGACCTGCTGCTTGTCTACCTCACCCCGCCTGAAGGAGTCGTTGATACTCACGAATATAAGCCACCACCAATAGTCTCGAAGGCGGAATCAACCCCCAGTTGAAATTACTAGCGAGAACAAACCGCGGACGACGCGGAGAACGCCAACGCCGAATGCTCGAGTGGCGGCTCTATCTAAAAGCAGAACTGCCCGACGAGCCACTACGCATCGCCAAGCAGTCCCACTGGGGCCAGGACCAACTCGCCAAAGTATCCATCCTGACCCACACAGAGAACCAAGCCGACCACGAAACAGGACGACCAGCCCTCTACGACAACGGTATCGACACCGAGTACACCCACTCAATCGGCATCCAAAAAGGCCAAATC
>OCJN01000214.1_pt1 | contig 14893 bp, 13 predicted proteins | sample 1480731 | NCBI WGS metagenome assembly OCJN01 (sample SAMN05301479, study PRJEB22388) | human skin metagenome | isolation source: Infant 1 DOL 23 skin | host: Homo sapiens | place: USA: Pittsburgh, Magee-Womens Hospital of UPMC | collected 2013/2014 | reverse complement strand
TTATCCTTTACTTTTTGGGCGAGCTCAGTATCCCCATGATGGGCACGGTCCTCGGCGTTGGCGCGGCCACGTGGGCCATCGCCGCGTGGGTATTTTCCCACGTGGACGAGCCGGTGCCGGAGGAAACCGAAGGGGGCATCGACAAGCACTGGTGGAAAGACACCTGGCAGCTTTTTACTAGCGATGGGCAGTTTCGCAACTTCGTTATCGTCCGCGCGCTTCTTTTGGTCTCGGCGCTATCTACCTCTTTTATCGTGCTGCTCAGCAGCAACCTTTCCGGGCTGTACGGATTCGTGCTTGCCTCGGGCCTAGCCTCGTTGGTGGGCGGACGGATCTCCGGTGTGTATTCGGATAATTCCTCCAAAAACACCATGGCTGTAGGAGCGGCTGTGGCCTCCCTCGTGCTGGTGCTTTTGGTCGCCAGCTCGCACTGGGCCCCAGATAGCATCAATGCCTGGGTCATGCCCATTGGCTTTTTCGCCGTGAATCTAGCGCACACGGCCATTCGCGTGGCACGTAAGACCTACGTGGTGGACATGGCCGGCGGCGATAAACGCACCCAGTATGTAGGTGCGGCCAATACGATGATGGGCGTCATCTTGCTCATCGTCGGTGGCATTTCCTCCGTGGTTGCTCTGGCCGGACCAGAGGCAGCACTACTCTTTCTTGCCCTGATAGGTTTCCTTGGTGTGTGGCGCGCCCGCGGCCTGAAAGAGGTTTCTCACACATAAACCGCACTCGGGCTATAGGATGTAGTCCGGATAAGAAACAGACTCGACCCCCAGGAGTTCAATAACCCGTGGTAGCAACAACCTCGTGTGCTGTAGTCGTCCTTGCGGCTGGCGCCGGCACCCGTATGAAGTCCACCAAGCAGAAGACCTTGCATGAGATTGGCGGACGCAGCTTGCTCGGCCACGCTCTGCATGCCGCAGCCGGGATTAATCCGGAACGCATTGTCACGGTGGTAGGCCACCAGCGCGACCAGGTCTCCCCCGCCGTAGATGCCATCGCTCAAGAGCTGGACTGCGAGGTGCTGCAAGCGGTGCAGGAAGAGCAGCTGGGAACCGGCCACGCAGTGGCTTGCGGCTTGGAGCCGATTCCGGAGTTCGAGGGCACCATCATCGTCACTAATGGCGACGTACCACTGCTTACCCCAAAGACCATCGAGGGCCTGCGCGCTACCCACACCGAGCAGGGCAATGCGGTAACCGTGCTGTCAATGCGTTTGGAGGATCCCACCGGTTATGGTCGCATTATTCGCGCTGCAGACGGCAGCGTGTCTGCCATTGTCGAGCAAAAAGATGCCACCGAAGAGCAGCGTCAGCTCAACGAGGTTAACTCCGGCGTCTTCGCTTTTGACGGCCGCGTGCTTGCCGACGCCCTCCAGAAGCTCGACTCCAATAACGCCCAAGGCGAGCTATATATCACCGATGTGCTCGAGATTGCCCGCACCGCTGGACACGGCGTCGGCGCGCATGTGGCAGCGGATCCGGCCGAACTTGCGGGTGTCAATGACCGCGTGCAGCTCGCCACTGCCGGCCGCGAGCTCAACCGACGCACGGTGGAAAAGGCGATGCGCGGCGGAGCCACCATCGTAGATCCGGAGACCACCTGGATTGGGGTCAATGTCACCGTGGGCTCCGATGTCATCATTCACCCCGGCACCCAACTATGGGGAACGACCAGCATCGCCGATAATGCCGAGATTGGTCCTGACACCACTCTGACCAATATGCAGGTGGGCGAAGGTGCTTCCGTTGTGCGCACTCATGGCAGCGATTCTGTCATCGGCACCAACGCTAAGGTCGGCCCGTTTACCTATATCCGTCCGAAGACCGTGGTGGGCGAGGATGGAAAGCTCGGCGGCTTCGTAGAGGCAAAGAATGCACAGATTGGCCGCGGCTCCAAGGTGCCGCACCTGACCTATATCGGCGATGCCACCGTAGGCGAGCAATCCAATATCGGCGCCTCTTCCGTCTTTGTAAATTACGACGGCGTGAACAAGCACCACACCACCATCGGCAGCCACGTGCGCACCGGTTCTGACACAATGTTTATCGCTCCGGTCAATGTCGGTGATGGCGCGTACTCCGGTGCGGGTACAGTAATAAAAGACGATGTTCCTGCGGGAGCACTCGCAGTCTCCGGTGGCAAACAGCGCAACATCGAGGGCTGGGTTCAAAAGAAGCGTCCGGGTACTCCCGCGGCTGAGGCCGCAGCCCGTGCGCAGGACAACGAAAAGTAAGGGGCATATTCTCCCATGACTGGCAAGGTAACTGGTAGCAGCAAGAACATGAAGCTCTTCTCTGGGCGTGCACACCCAGAGCTGGCGGAGGCTGTGGCTAAGGAGCTGAAGACGGATCTGGTTCCTACTACCGCCCGCGATTTCGCTAACGGCGAAATCTTCATCCGCTTTGAAGAGTCCGTGCGTGGTGCAGACTGTTTCGTAATGCAGTCGCACACTCAGCCACTCAATAAGTGGCTGGTGGAGCAGCTCATCATGATCGATGCTCTCAAGCGCGGCTCCGCGAAGCGCATCACTGCCATCCTGCCCTTCTACCCATATGCACGCCAGGATAAGAAGCACTTGGGCCGCGAGCCGATTTCCGCTCGCCTAGTGGCAGACCTCCTGCAGGCAGCCGGCGCGGACCGCATCGTCTCCGTGGACCTGCACACCGATCAGATTCAGGGCTTCTTCGATGGCCCGGTTGATCACATGCACGCTCAGCCCATCCTGACCGATTACATCAAGTCCAAGTACGCCACCGATAACATCACCGTGGTCTCCCCAGATGCTGGCCGTGTCAAGGTTGCGGAAAAGTGGGCCCATGACTTGGGCGATGCCCCGCTAGCCTTTGTACACAAGACCCGCTCCAATACCGAGGCCAATAAGACGGTGTCCAACCGCGTGGTCGGCGATGTTGAGGGCAAGGACTGCGTGCTTCTCGACGACATGATTGACACCGGCGGTACCATTGCCGGCGCCGTGCGCGTACTGAAGGACGCCGGTGCCAAGAAGGTCATCATTGCCTGCACCCACGGCGTCTTTTCCGATCCCGCCCGCGAGCGTCTGTCTGAGTGCGGTGCGGAGGAAGTTATCACCACCGATACCCTGCCGCAGTCCACCGAAGGCTGGTCCAACCTCACGGTGCTGTCCATCGCGCCGCTGCTGGCACAGACCATCCACGAGATCTTCGAGAACGGTTCTGTAACCACCCTCTTCGACCGCGCCTAAACAACAATTACTTAAAGGTGGTGAGCATGACTTTTGCTCACCACCTTTAATTTTTGCTGCGAGGTCGCGGCAAGTCTCCTAGCCTAAATACTGTCATTTGCACTCTCTCTTTTGAGGTTTTAAGTGAAAAAGGTATTTCTACTAGCTCTCGCATATTTTAGTTCCGTTGTCGGTGCCGGATTCGCTTCCGGCCAAGAGCTCTTGCAGTACTTCACCGCCTTCGGCATATGGGGAATTGTTGGAGCCTCCGTAGGGCTAATCCTCGCTCCGTTGACCATCATGATTGCAATGCAGTACGGCTCCTACTTTCAGGCGACATCCCACGGGCGCGTGTTTTCCTCGATTGCTTCTAAGCCGGTTGCACGCTTTGTGGACTACGCCATCATTTTCACCCAGTTTTGTCACACTTTTGTCATGCTATCTGGCGGGGGAGCCAACCTGCACCAGCAATGGGGGCTACAACCATGGGTGGGTTCTGCACTCATGGCTGTCTTGGTCCTCATCGTCGGTTCCATGAATGTGGGGAAGGTGACGAGCGTCCTCGGAGCGATCACTCCCTTCGTGCTGATCTTGCTGCTTTTGGCCGTGGGCGCGGCATTCATTGATCCACCCTCTGGGCTACAACAGGCGCATGATTTTGCCACCGCCAACGTGGACTCCCCACTCCCTTTCTGGTGGGTTGCAGCCTTGAACTACCTTGGGCTTGCGCTTATGGCTTCGACCGCGATGAGCATTGTTATGGGCGCGGACACCCTAAATTCCAAGCAAGCGGGACGGGGAGGTTTCTTCGGTGGCCTACTCTTTTCCGGAATGCTGGTGCTTTTGGTAATTGCTCTGCTGCTTAGCGTGGAAGATGTCTGGGACGCCGACCTGCCTACTCTTGCAATGCTGAATGAGATTCACCCTTGGTTGGGAACCGCGGCCGCTGTCTTTATCTACCTGATGATTTTCTCCACCGCGATTTCCAATTTCTACGGAATGGCACGACGCCTCAGTGCTCGCCGGCCACATCGGTACATGCCTATCTTGGTCGCTAGCGTCGTGATCGCATTCATTTTGTCGTTTGTTCCTTTTGGCACCCTCGTCGGCATAGTGTTCCCGGTATTGGGTTATATCGGCATCATCGTCATCGGCTTGCTCATCTATACTTGGCTGCGCCGCGGGCGCGGCATCGTGAGTGCTGAATCTCGCCGCCGCGACAAGATCCGCGCACTAATTCTTCGCATGATTGACCCGAAGCAAAAGTTCACCACGGCGGACCAATCTCAGCTTTCTCGTGAGGTTTATAATTCCAATTTGTCCGGCGCACACCTGCGCAACGAGCTCGCCGGCGACGTCATCGCGGAACTTGACAGTGAAGATGACTCTTCTTTCCACGCGGAGGATTACCAGCTAGAAGAAGACTGGAAAAAGCTAGACGCAACGCATCCTGCCGCAGAGAAGCTGCGAGATCCGGATGCAGAGCATTTCAACGTCCGAAAGAACGATCATGACCGCTAAAAACTTGGACCGGAGTTTTGATTTATAGTTGCCTGACGTGCTAATCTAACTCAGTCTCGGCGAGGGCGACCTCAGGATGAGGAAGCCGTTATCGACGCGATTGAAGTTAGAGCATGTCGCTTTTATATACGCCTGCGATGACTCGTCCAAGACGTCCATCGGCAGGCTTTCGTCGTTTTTATCGCGTTGGCCGCGCCGCACTACTTTGACTAAGGAGAATGAAGCATGGCACAGCGCCCAGTAATCAAGGCTGAAGCACGTACCGAGTTTGGCAAGGGTGTCGCACGCCGCCTGCGCCGCGACTGGAAGGTTCCAGGCGTCATCTACGGTGCACACCAGGAGCCGGTTCACTTCGCAGTTCCGCTGCTGGACATCCAGTCCCTCGTCCGCAATAACGGTGTCAACGCCGTTTTGGAGCTGGAGATCGACGGCGAGCAGTACCTGACCATGGTTAAGCACGTTGACCAGAACGTCCTGACCTTCGACATCGACCACGTTGACCTGCTCGCCATTAAGCGCGGCGAGAAGGTTGAGGTTGAGGTTCCGGTTACCCTGACCGGCGAGCCGGCCCCAGGCACCATGCACATCCAGGATGCTGACGTACTGCTGGTTGAGGCAGACGTACTGAACATTCCGGAGGAGCTCGAGGTTTCCATTGAGGGCCTCGAGGATGGCGCGGTTATCACCGCTGCCGATGTCACCATGCCGGAAGATACCACCCTGGTGGCAGAGGAAGACACCGTTATCGTCTCCATCTCCCTGCCTGAGGTTGATGAGGAGCTCGAGGAAGCAGCCGAGGCTGCTGAGGAAGGCGGCGCTGACGCTGGCGCCGAGTCCGCAGATGAGGACGAAAAGTCCTCCGACTCCGAGGAGTAATCCCCTCCCCTTCAAGCGCGTAGGCCGCCGTGAGAATCTCTTCTCGCGGCGGCCTTGCCGTATTTCTTGGCACATATGAGACAATTGAGCTCGTGACTCCACTTCTCGTAGTAGGCCTTGGCAACCCTGGCCCCAAGTACGCAGGAACCCGTCACAATATTGGCTTCGATGTAGCTGATGAACTCGTTGGCGAGCTCATGAGCAGCTTTTCGGTACATAAAAAGACCAATACCGAGGTCGCCGAGGCCATGGCGGGCGGCCGCAAGATTATCTGTGCCAAGCCACGGTCGTTCATGAACCTCTCCGGCGGGCCAATCAAAGCCCTAAGCCAATATTTTCATCTCTCCGCCGCCGATATCATCGTTATTCACGATGAGCTGGAGCTTGATTTCGGCACCATTAAACTGCGTCAAGGCGGGGGCGACCACGGCCACAATGGCCTGCGTTCTACCACAAAGTCCCTGGGAACCAAGGACTATCAGCGGCTTTCGGTAGGAATCGGACGCCCGCCTGGACGCATGGATCCAGCATCGTTTGTACTCAAACCATGGACAAAGCAGGAACGGGCGGAAATACCCATCATTTGCGCATACGCGGTTGATGAAATCCTGCGCGTAATATAGTCGCCATGAAACTGGCTACCCTACGCACCGGCTTTGGCACCTCCGCTATCCGCATCGACGGCGATAATGTAGGCGTCGAGTTGGATTATGAGGATGTGGGCCAGCTGCTACGCAGCGAAGATTGGCAGAAGGCCGCACAGCTTTCCGGCGAACCCGTAGTCTTCAATCACGCTGACTTGGAGGCCGTAGTACCGAATCCCGGCAAGATTATCTGCGTCGGGCTCAATTACGCCAAGCACATACGCGAGATGGGACGCGAATTCCCCGAACACCCCACCTTGTTCATCAAGTTCGCCGATGCCCTTACCGGCCCCTATGATGATGTCTTCATTCCAGAATATGCCACACAGAAGCTGGATTATGAAGGCGAGCTGGCGGTCATCATCGGCGAGCGCGCCCACCGCGTCAGCCAAGATGAAGCCCTAAAACACGTGGCCGGCTACGCCATTATGAATGACTACACGCTGCGCGATTTCCAACGCCAGACTAGCCAATTCCATGCCGGTAAATCTTTTTATCGCACCGCCGGCTTCGGCCCCTGGTTAACCACCGCGGATGAGTGGTCACCCGGGTCCGGTGCCCTACTTACCACTTCCGTAGACGGGGAGGAAAGGCAGCGCGATAATACCGATGACCTTATCTTTTCCGTCGCTGAGCTCATCCAATTTTGCTCGCAGCTCTATCCGCTTAATCCAGGCGATGTCATCGTTACCGGCACACCGGAAGGCGTGGGCTTTGCCCGCACTCCACAGCAATTTATCGAGGATGGACAGAACGTCACCATCGCCATCGAAGGCTTGGGGCATATTTCCAATACAACTTATTTCGGCGAACCAGGCTGCGGTCCAGGCTGCACCTGTTCTTAAGCTGTGCCCAGGTTCTCACTCCAAAGAGGGCGGTGCAGTTTTCTCCCCTGCTAGCAACGGCAGTTAAGCTGGGGTAATGAGCACTAAGAGCAGTAAAGCCCCTAAGAAACTCAACAAGAAGGCCTACGAGAAGGAACTCGAGCGCCTTCAGGCAGAACTCGTGGACATGCAGCAGTGGGTCGTTGAAACTGGAGCCCGCGTCGTCATCATCATGGAAGGCCGCGACGCCGCCGGCAAGGGCTCCGCGATTAAGCGCATCACCCAGTACCTCAACCCACGTACCTGCCGTGTCGAGGCGCTGCCCGCCCCGAACTCCCGCGAGCAGGGCCAGTGGTACTTCCAGCGCTATGTGGAAAAGTTGCCAACCAAGGGCGAGATCGTCATCTTTGACCGCTCTTGGTACAACCGCGCCGGTGTCGAACGTGTCATGGGCTTTTGCACCGATCAGGAATACGTCCGCTTCTTGCACCAGGCACCTACCTTTGAGCAGATGCTGGTAGAAGACGGCATCATGCTGCGCAAGTACTGGTTCTCTGTCTCCGATGAGGAGCAGATTAAGCGCTTTGAGTCCCGCCGCAATGATCCGCTGCGCCGGTGGAAGCTCTCCCCTATGGATCTGCAATCCATTACCCGCTGGGAGGACTATTCCCGCGCGAAGGATGCGATGTTCATCCACACCGATACCCCGACCGCCCCGTGGTACACCGTGGAATCGGAGGATAAGAAGCGCTCGCGTATCAATGTCATCTCGCACCTTCTCAGCACCATTCCCTACGAGAAGATCGAGCGCAAGATGCCTGAAATCCCGCAGCGCCCTGAGTCTGATGGCGAGACCTACGAGCGCCCCGCCCGCGAAGAGTTCCGCTATGTGCCTGATGTAGCAGCCAAGTTGGAACGCAAGTCCGAGCAGAAGACGGCGAAGAAGACCTCAAAGAAGGGCAAGAAGAAGGATAAGAAGAAGGATAAGAAGAAGGATAAGAAGAAGTAGCAGCACCGGCTGTATTACTATCTTCATTCATGAGCACTGACACCGTCGCGCGAGCGCGCTTAGGAGATAAATTCCTTACCGCGGTGGCGGTGCTCATTGCGCTATTTTATGTCATTTCTGCCGCGAAGAATCCCAGCATAATTGAGATTATTCAGGCAGGTCTATCGTTGCTATTCCTGCCATTTATGTGGATCTGGCGGAGCCGCCCCGTGCTCAGCGCCACGGGCTTTATTGTGTTGCTCGCGGCATGGGCCATAGCTTGGATGAGCCAGCTGCCCACCAATCTAGGGCTTACCCCCTGGGCTCTGACTGCACCCATGGCGGTGTATGCCACCTCCCGCTATGTCACACGCCGCGCCATTCCCCGCACGGTACTGGCTCTAACGATTCTTGGCTCCTTCATTTCGCCATTCATGTGGCGCATAGATCCGGAGTCTTTCTTTTTGCATTACCAACTGGACCGCCGCTACTTGGCCATGTTGGTCGTGCACTGGGCGGTTCTAGGCAGCACATATTTTATAGCTGCGCGCTACTTCGATTTAGCACGCCAGCGCGAGCGGCTAGCACAAGAGCGATTTCGCCAAGCCCAAGAAGAAGAACGCCTGCTCATCGCACGGGAGCTGCATGATGTACTCGCTCATTCCCTCACGTTGATCAAGGTTCAGGCAAACGCCGGGATCATTGCCGCTCGTGCAAACACTGAGGCTGCCCACGATGCGCTGGCCAGTATTCGTGATGGCGCGGATTCTGCTTTGGAAGAGGTCCGCGGCATCGTCACTGCACTGCGAAGCACCGGACCTACCTCACTGGAGCCCACCACGCAGCTAGAGCACATCGAGGGCATTTTCGATGGCTTCCGGGCGGCAGGCTTGGACATTAACGCGCATATACCTGAGGCCTACGAGGCTCCAGCACTTACGCAATTGGCGTTGGTGCGCATCATTTCTGAGGGTTTGACCAACGCGTTGCGCCACCAGGGCCCAGGAACCCAGGTGGATGTGGAGCTTGCGCTTGCCGACGTCGCCCGACTCACCCTAATTTCTTCCACTCCCTCCCCGACTCCCAGCGAAGTCCCAGGTAGCGGCGTGGGCCTAATCGGTGTGGAAGAACGTGCCCTCGCATTGGGTGGAAAGCTGGAGAGCTGGGGCGATGCCACAAATTTCACCCTGCTCGCCGAGCTTCCGTTGCAGAAGGAAAACCGTGTCTAAGATTCGTGTACTGCTTGCCGATGACCAAGCGCTGCTCGTCGCCGCTTTGTCCACGATCCTCAATGCTCAGGATGATATTGAGGTCGTTACCACCGCGCACACCGGCAACGAAGCCGTTACCGCGGCGATAAGCCACCGCATTGACGTCGCCATTTTGGATATCCGAATGCCTGGGATGGACGGTATTGCCGCGGCTCAAGCCATCCTTTCTCGGGTGCCTGACTGCCGAATCATCATGCTCACTACGTTTAATGAAGATGATTTGGTGGCTCAATCTATCACCGCTGGCGCGCATGGGTTCCTCCTCAAAGACGCGGAACCGGAAGTATTGGCGGGGGCTGTTCGGGACGTCGCCAAGGGCGAATCGGTCCTAGCCGCTAAGGTAACCGGCCCAGTCTTGCAGACCTACCGCGCCGCAATTGCGCGCGGGCAGCTGAGCGCGCAAGAGCGCCAAGGCTTAAGCCTTGTCACCCGTCGCGAGCGAGAAGTCTTAACCCTCATCGCCCGCGGTGCCACCAACGCGGAAATTGCCCGTGAAATGGTCATCGCGGATACGACTGTCAAGACACATATTTCCTCTCTGCTTTCCAAACTGGCTGCACGCGACCGCGTAGCTCTAGTGCTCTTGGCGCAAAAGGCTGGCATCGCCTAAGCCTCCTACCGTGGTAGGAGAACTTCGCGCTAAGGTCCACAGCCTGGGCGGAGGTTATTGCGGCGCTGTGCTGCAAGACTAGGCGGTATGAGTTTTGAGATCTCCTTTGAACGCGTCAACAAATCCTTTGGCTCCCACGCGGTACTGCGGGATGTGGATTTTCGTATCACCCCTGGCCGAGTCCACGCCCTGCTAGGACGCAACGGGGCCGGAAAATCCACCCTCTTTTCCATCTTCCTTGGCCTGCTGCCGGCAGATTCCGGAATAGTACGCGTGGCTGGTGCTCCTTGGTCACGTGAAGTACTCGACCATGTGGGTGCATCCGTGAACGGGCCCGCCTTCTACGGGCATCTTTCCGCCGCTGCCAACCTGCGCGTACATACCCGCTTGCTAGGCCTGCCGGAGTCTGAGGTAGAGCGTGTTTTAGCCATTGCGGGGCTCACCGAGGTCGGTTCCAAGAAGGCCAAGTCCTTTTCCACTGGTATGAAGGCCCGCTTGGCATTGGCGCAGGCCTTATTAGGTGATCCAGAAATCTTGCTACTGGATGAACCTCAAAATGGTCTTGATCCACAGGGCATAGTGGAGCTGCGTACTTTGCTGCGAGACTTGGCAGCAGCCGGCCATACTGTTGTAGTCAGCTCTCATCAGCTTGGCGAGGTCCTTCATTTGGCCGACGACATCACCATTTTGTCTCAGGGCACCATTCGCTACTCCGGGTCCTTGCAGGAGCTTGCCCCCAGCGGCCAATTGGAGTCCGCGTTCTTCCGCCTCACCTCCCTGGGTGGTGAGGCCGATGTTTAAGCGCTACCTTTCGGCAGAGCTGCTGCGCAGTCGCGGCAGCGCTGTGCAGTGGCTACCTCTTCTCGCCTTACCGCTTGCGCTAATGACCATAGTCTTTTCTGCTATCGCTTCCCCGGCTAAGGATGCTACCGGTGTTCTCGGCTGGCAATCTATGTTTGTCACCGGCATGTACGCCCCACTCGTTGCGGTATTTGCCGCGGTTACAGAGCGCCGAGAGGTTCTCGCCCGCGGCGGCGGCACCTGGTGGCGCCGTCTCACTACTCGCTACGAACACACTGCACGCTTGGTGGTAGTGCTCGCCAGCTTGGCCGCGTTCCATCTCCTCAACTTTGGGGTGTCCTGGGCAGTAGTGTTCGCACAAGGCCGCGAACAGCACAACCTCGTGGCACTCGCCGGGCTATATTCTTTCCTCGGTGCTATTGGCATTGCTGGCCTTGCCTCTGCCTGCTCGCGACGCTATGGCCTTGGCGCGACACTAATACTCAGCGTTATCTGGCAGGTTTTAAGCGTGACTTCCAAGGTCGTCGAAGGCCCTATGTGGTGGGTTTTTCCACCAGCTTGGCCCATGCGACTCTTGCTTCATTCACTGCGCATTCATCAAAATTCCGTGCCCTTGGATCCAGGCGATCCGCTCCTGCAAGAAAATCCGCTGCCGGCCCTCGCTCTGACGCTACTTCTCGCAGTAATGGGCATCTATGCGGCCATCGTCACTCCGCGCCGCCTGCGCCGCCTCGCCTTACCTCGCCGCGGCCAGACGACCCCTGCCTTTAGCGGCGCCACTGCCACGTGGCGCCCGGCCACAGCACCGCGTGCCACCGCCCGCCCCCGCTTTGCAGGCGCGCTAGTTGGTCTCCACCGGGCGGCGTGCAGCCCAGCGGTTATCGCCTGCTTGGCGTTAAGTGCCTTGGCATTGCTATTTCTTACCCTTTTCTATCCTCCGACTTACGTCCAGGGCTTCTTTGTTTTTCTGCTTCTCCCCGTAGGGGCAGGTGTGCTACCGGTTATGGTGTGGCCATTACTCGCGCCGGTATGGCCGCTCAGCCACATGGAATCCCGCCATTGTTCCAGCGCCCTCCTCTGGTGGTTTTTCGGGATAGTATCCGCAGTATGCATGGGCGCTTCGCTCGCGCTTATTGCTTCTGGCAGCCCGGCTTCGACGTCGATCATCCAACTGCCCCTAGCCATTGGGGTGGGATATGTGATTTCGGTATTCTCTCTTCTCATCGTGATTCGTCTGGGCATCATGAGTGGCCTGGCACTGTGCATCGTCTGCACTATCGTCTCCGTGACCTTGGGTGGAGACGTCCTCGCTAGAACCCCGCTGTGGTTGATCGCCTTCCCCGCATGGCCCATGAACGCAGATTCCCCTGCCCGCTATATTCTGGCAGTGGTGTTGACAGGAATCTTCGCCACGGCTGGCACGTGGATGGTCATCCGGCTGCTTAAGACTAAAGCGCTGCGACCGGCAAACTAAGCCGAGTGGTGCTCGGTGCTCAAACCTTTTACGCCTTGCTGAAAATACCCCGGAAAACGACTATAGCCCGCGGGTAACCGCGGGCTATAGTTCATTGAGCTTTATAGCTCAGCAGGAGATACGCGCTTCGGCAGAACAACCGGGCGGGTACCCGCCAGCTCTTCTACGATGCGTACTACCTGGTTGGAGTAGCCGAACTCGTTGTCGTACCACACATAAAGCACGAGGTGCTTGCCGGAGGCGATGGTGGCAACACCATCGACAATGCCAGCGTGGGTATTGCCGATGAAGTCAGAGGAAACAACCTCTGGGGAGGCAATGTAGGAAATCTGCTGACGCAGGTCAGAGTGCAGCGAAACGTTGCGCAGGAAGTCGTTGACCTCTTCGCGGTCTACTTCCTTCTCCAGTTCAAGGTTGAGCACGGCCATGGACACGTCCGGGGTAGGAACGCGGATGGCGTTGCCGGTGAGCTTACCCTCAAATTCCGGCAGGGCCTTAGACACAGCCTTAGCAGCACCGGTAGCGGTGAGCACCATGTTCAGGCCCGCAGCGCGGCCTCGGCGATCGCCCTTGTGATAGTTATCAATGAGGTTTTGGTCATTGGTAAACGAGTGCGCGGTCTCCACGTGGCCGTGGGTTACGCCGTAGCGGTCATTGATGACCTTGAGCACTGGGGTAATGCCGTTGGTGGTGCAAGATGCAGCGGAGAGGATCTGGTCCTCATCGGTGATTTTTTCGTTATTGATGCCGTAGACGATGTTCTTGATATCGCCCTTGCCCGGTGCAGTCAAAAGCACACGAGAGATACCCTTGGCCTGGAGGTGCTGGGACAAGCCCTCACGGTCGCGCCACGCGCCGGTGTTATCTACCAGGATGGCGTTGTTGATGCCATAAGAGGTGTAGTCGATTTCAGCGGGATCGTTGGCATAAATCATCTGGATCTTGGTGCCATTGGCCCAGATCACCTCGTTTTCCTCATCCACAGAGATGGTGCCGTTGAAAGCGCCGTGGACGGAATCGCGGCGCAGCAAGGAGGCGCGCTTGAGGATATCCCCATCGCCCTTCTTACGCAGGACAATGCCGCGCAGGCGGACTCCACCATAGGCTGCCTCGCGGGCGACGAGCAGGCGGGCCAGCAGTCGGCCAATGCGGCCGAATCCGTAGAGAACGACGTCGGTGGTTTCCAGATCCACGCCAGCACCGACGATCTCGCACAGCTCGCCTTCCAGGTACATACGGAGGTTTTCCTCATTGGACTCCTCCCAGCCCAGAACCAAGCGGCCTAGATCCACGCTGGCGGCGCCTAGGTTCATGTCCGCCAATTCCACCAGGATTGGCAGGGTCTCCGCCGTGGACAGGTGGCGCTGCGCAATGCGGCGACCGTAACGGTGAGACTTGATGATGTCGATATCCGTCTGGCCCACCAGCGGGCGGCCGAAGATGGTGGTGACAACGTTATTGTTGCGGTGCAGCTGGTGGATGAGTGGAATCATCTGCTGCGCTAGCTCAAGGCGCTCGTTCCAATCATCATGGCCAACATGTGCGTTCGCGGTCACGTAATTCATTCCTTTTCTGTCACGGGGGTGGCATTGAATCTACAAACATAAATATTAGCGCCTACTAGTGTGGGTTTTGGCATAGTCGGTTAAGGATGTCGGCCACAGTACCCCCGTTTATTTTCTCCACTTCGGTTCCTACGAGGCAATAAGCTACGACATCATCGTGCTGCGCACGGCGTTCCTTGAGCACGGGATTCAAAAGCGGATACACCGGTGGAAGATCGGGATGCCTACGGGTGTAATCGCTCTCCAAACCGCGGGCGAACCGGCCAGAAAAGGCACGGGTGGAGACGGTCTTCCCACCACGGCGAAGAAGCTGCCGGTTATAGTCGCTCGTGCCGGCCTCGGCAGCCAACAAAAAGGCGGACCCGCAAGAGCAGGCGGCAACTCCGCTCCAGGACATAGCGTTGGCTACATCAGCCGCGGTGCGCAGGCCACCGGCTGCGATAAGGGGAAGTTCTGGCGCCGCAGCGCGCACATCAGCCACTAGCTCTTTTAAGTCCCGGGAGTCTGGGGTTGCGGAAAGCTCCCAGGTTCCACGGTGTCCACCAGCCGCCGGACCTTGGACGCAGAGCGCGTCGACGCCGCCACGTGCGGCCGCAATTGCCTCCTTAGGGGTAGTAACGGTGGCCCACGCCTCTGCTCCTGCGGCATGAATTTGCTCTACCTGATAAGCGTTAAAGGTTCCAAACATGGACCACACCACTCGGGCGCCGCCGCGCAGGGCTAGCTCCAGCTTTTCTTCAAAGCCAAAGGAGTAGTCGGGCTCGGGTAGCGGCTGGCTTTCTGCTTGAGCAAGCTCGCGTGCGGCTGCCAAGTACGGCTCGGGAAGTGGATCTTGGGGGCAAAAGAGGTTCACCCCGAAAGGAATGCCGGCGCACTGTTCTATCTGTGTGCGAGCAGAGTCGATACTGGCAGAGCCCAAACCTAGGGTGCCGAAAGAGCCGGCCGCAAATGCTGCGTGCACCAGTTCCGGGGTGGTGGGACCACCGGCCATTGGCGCGGGAATTACGTTACGGGAAAGGGAGCTAATAACCTGACTCATACCACCCCACACTACCGAGAGAGGAAGCTAGCGCAGTGGCAGCTTTAGGAGATTTTTTCGCGCGGA
>OCJN01000211.1_pt1 | contig 15180 bp, 20 predicted proteins | sample 1480731 | NCBI WGS metagenome assembly OCJN01 (sample SAMN05301479, study PRJEB22388) | human skin metagenome | isolation source: Infant 1 DOL 23 skin | host: Homo sapiens | place: USA: Pittsburgh, Magee-Womens Hospital of UPMC | collected 2013/2014 | reverse complement strand
AAAGCATCATTTAATTGATTGATTTTACGTTCTAATTCTTTCTTTTTACCTTTAGCTTTAGTCAATTGTTTTTTACCAATTTTCTCATCTTTATCAAGTGATTTAAACTGACGATCACCTAATGCAACTGAATATAAATCCGACATTGAAACATCTGGTTTAATACGATCATCTTTCTTAACATTATCACCTTTAGGGTTTACTGTGAATGATATAGCGTTATAATCAACTTCTTCTTCTTTACCATCTAACATGATTGTTCCATCACCTTCATCTGTCGTTGCAAAGTTTTTATCGTTACGTAAAACAACTTGCATTGGACGTTTTTGAAGGTCGCCTCGTAACACAATAGCTGCTTCATCTGTACTACCAAATATAACAAATGATGCAGAAATATTACTTGGTAACGGTTCTTTATCTGAAGATTTTAAGAACACTTTATAATCATCTGCTTTATAACTCATGTTCTCAGAACCATTCATTTTAATTGGAATAACTGCCATATTTTTACTCCTACTTTGCGGATCTAACTTAACTTCACTACCTGTTTTTGAAAATGCTAATTGTTGATCTGTATCAGATACACGCATTGCTTCTAACATTTCTTCATGAGCTTTATGTCTAAAACCCCACCCTGCTCCAAATACAATTAGAAGAACAGATAGGAGTAAAGTAACTGTACGAACAACAATCTGTCTATGCCAATAAAGTGTTTTGAATTCTAGAAATTTATTTTTCACTTTATTAAAAAAGCCATCCTCTTTACGACGATGTGATTTTTTCTTTTTGGACAAGCCAAACAACCTCCCTATTAATTTTTTACAAATTGATTATACCATAGATAATGAAAGAAAAATATACAAAGAGTTAAGTTTAGTATAGAATATGACATGAATAAACGTGTCTTTTTTTTAAGAACGCCTACGGCGTTTAGGGTGTAACTTGAATAAATAAAAAACATAAAACCTAAAAAACAAAGGAGGTGTTTCCGATGGAAACAAATGAAAAAATAAACACAAAAGAAGCATTTAATGAACTTAATAATAACTCAAAATATAAAAGCTTCTTACAAAAAGACTTGAAATTTTTACTTGTTAAATTGCCATGGTTATTAGTAAAAATAGCATTCATTATTGCAACATTAGGTGTGGGTTTAATCATCTTACTTATTTTAACAGGAACATCATCTTCAACATCTAATCGTGATAAAAACACAATTAACCAAGACATAAAAGCTAATGATAGATACTGGAGAAATAAATATAAAAGAGATACAGGAAGACGACCTTACAGATCATTTTGGTAAAAATTCATAGCAAAACGACGAAACGTTTTGATAATAAGTCGCCCTATAGGCGTAGTGCAAACACGAAAAAAAAGATCACGTAATATATAAAAAAGGTGATCATATAATGGAAAACAAAAAGCAAGATATCGTTGAACAAATTAAAAATATATTAAACGGTTATACAAAGAAAGGAGATGATTTCAATGAGAAAAGAAATCACATTAAAAGCAAAACTTAACATCATTCTATTCGGAATTCTTATTGGAATCATTTCAAGAGCAGAACAATATAGAATGGAAAAACAACAAACAAAAGATCCAATAACAAAATTGTTTAATACAACAGTAATCATTACTGTATATGCTAAATACATAATGATTATATGGTTCGTTTGTCACTTAATTAATCAATTAATTAACAGTATAATATAAGACACCTATAGGTGTCTTTTTTTTATATAAAAACATTACAAAACATAAAATTCAAAAACTCAAAACGTAACAATATAATGTTACGTTTTTTCGTTAGGGTGCGGTGTGAATTACAAAAAACGTGTTACCTCTAACACAAAAAAAGGAGAAATCAAAATGTCATTAATTACATTCTTAATAAGCATTGCAGCTATTAACATTATTGCTTCTGTTTATATTTACTATGCTCTAAAACAGCAAAAAAATAAAACAGACGAAATAATTAAAAACAGAAATTTAAAAATCAACGAACTCGATTATGAAGTTAAAAAATCAAACAAAGCTCATAAAAAAGCACTCGACTTTGCTAACAAACAACAAGATGAATTAACTAAACTTAAAAAAGAAATTGAAATTAAAGATAACATCATCAACTTATTAAAAGAAGAAAACAAAACATTAAAAGGAAAAAAACCAACAAAAAAGAAAGGTGACGAATATGACTTTAGTTATTAATAAAAACGAAATCAAACCCATCAAAACATTAAATGATATTTCAATCTTAATAGGTAGTAAACTTAACAATAATCCAAAAGTCACTATCGAAGATATTAAAAACGCTGCCAACCTTATGGATATGTTATCAACAATTATTATTAGTAAGAACATACATGAAGATTTGAAAAAAGATGAAACATCCACAGCAGACTTATCAGATATTTTCAAAAAAGGTAACTCAAAAAATTACCGCCTAAGAGCTAATGGTAATCCAACGCCTAATAATGAATTTGAAGCTATCAACAACCAAACATGGATGAGTGATGAAACACTTCTATTACAAATTGATACTCGTCTTGATCAATATGTAAACATCTCAAACTTTGAAAAACAAAACGCAACAGTCATAACATCATATAATCACACATTATATAATGATGATTACAAAAACACGAACATACATTCTAACAAATTAAGAATTTTAACATTAAAATTCGATGAACATGAATCAATAATAAGCATTGATTTAATACAATTACCCTTTTCAACCGTTAAAAATAGATTTATAAGTCTATTTTTCAATGATGATGGCAACCTTGTCCTAAATGTATAAAAAACATAAGATTTAAGAATAAAAATACAATATATAACTATTCTTTGTATAAATATCCAACCTCTTTACTCCCGCCTTTTTCAATCAATATGAAGATGAGACGGGGGTAAATTGTAACTTTAAAAATAATTTTACAAAATTACACTAAAAAATGTTCGTGTCATAAAGACCGTCAAATCAACATTATTGAAATTAACCAAACCAAAAACATACTATTTTTAGAGCAAAAGTGTAAATAGTAACCACGTTTTGCCGAGCAATTGCCGAGCTTTGACGAGCAATTTTGACTAAAATCACCAAACTCTTAGAGCCTCAATGGATATACCAAATTATCTGAAAACTTCAGATTTTTGCCGTTCTCATGACGAGCAACCCCATATTTTGCCGAGCAAAGACAAGTTTTCCAAAACACGAACATTATACCAACGATTTGAATATAATTGTACAAAACAAAGTGGTACACAACAATAGTGTAATATGTAACAAATGTGTATTTTTACATCAAAATGTTGACGAGAAATTCCGAGCAAATGACGAGCAACCAAAATGTGAAAAAACGACAACAAAGTATCCAAATCTATTGATATAACAACATTGTATAAGTTCACATTATTGTCATAAAAAAACTATTGACTTTTGCTCGTCAACGATTCGGCAAAAGCTCGTCAAACCTAAAAACCAGTCATATCAAGTAATCAACCTTGTCAACCCCCTAAAAAAGACTAAAAAATACTCTAAAAAGTTCTCACATACGCGCGAGAGGATTTTTGAGTTTGGTTTTGTTTTTTACCCTATAGGGACTTTTGAAAATAGAGTTTTTTCTAGATTAGAATTATTCTAATCTGTAATTGAGAATGAATAATGAATGTATACATGGTTTTTTGTATATTCTTAACAAAAACCAAATTGGATGATGGAAACCTAATAATAAATCACAAAGTATGCTTTATTTTAAATTTTAATATGTATTTTCAAACGATAAACATTATTTGGACCTATTCCACCTTTTCCAAAAAAGAACGTCTAAATACCACCTTAAAATGCAAAATTAAATTTTAAGAAATTAAAGAAAAATAATTGCCAAAATTCATATACATGCTATACTTATAGATGCTATATGTATAGTTCGTATATATATAGCTCGTATATAGATATTAAAAAATACATAAAAGGAGTGAGAACATGAGTTCGATGCGACAATTAAGATTATTAGAAGATGATAAGTATTTTAATAAAGCAAAAGCAATTCAAGAATTACAAATATCCCCTAATACGTTTTATAAATATTATATTCATAGAATGAAAATGGAACCTGATGATTCAATTGGAGCGATTGAAAGCAATAGATTTTTATATAAAGGTTCAACAATCAATGCAATTACAATCAATTTAGTTGAAAACAAAACAACACCTTTCTATATGGAAGAAAATGTTAAAAATTAAAGCATATAAAAAATAAAAAGAAAGGAGGAACTGGAATAAATGGTTGTGTATACAAGCAAAGGATCAGCGACAAAAGCATCGAAAGATGTAATCCGAAAAGATAAAGATATCATTGAATGGTTACAATATATTCATAATAAAAATAAAAAACTAATCATTGATTACGAAGATGTCGATGAATATAAAAAATTCCATGCCCATTCATTTTTATGTAGCGGATTTGAAAATAAAGATGATATAACAAAACCACTACTACCCGATGCAGCACCTCGACTGGTAACTGAAAAAGCACCGCCTATTCGTGATTATGTCGTTATTGATTATGATGATTTCACAGAAAAATCAATCGCAGATGAATTACCTGAACGAGCAAATACACTATTTAGTGATTATGATTTTGCATGTTACCCATCAATAAGTTATCCAACAAAACCAAGATATCGTTTTGTGTTAAAAGTAGAACCCATACTCACACAACAAACATATGGTCAAGTTGTTCAAAACATCATTGATCTAATAGGATTTGCAGATGGTGATGAATCAAACAAACAAATCACACATTTAATGAATGCACCTGCTTATTCATCAGAAGAAGCAGTGGATAAGGCGGTGTTTAATAAAACAGGCAAAAGCTATGATGTTTCTGAGTATATAGATGAAACATCTAAAGAATCCAAAAAAGAAAAATCAAGTAAAAAAAGTAAATCAAAAGAACAAGATTCTATTGATACACAACTTGAATCAGAAACTTTAGATAAAGCCTTAGAATCATATATTCAAAATGAAAACGTCTTACATCAATTAGAAAATAATTATAATTATTTCTGGCGTTTGACAGAATCAGTTGCAATGGCTCAAATTAATGAAACGATTGATAGAGCCTTTGCCGAACAAATCATGACTAAAATAGCACTTGGAAATAAAGACTGGGAAGACAATAATATAGAAGAATTAGATCAACAAATAAGAAAACTCAATCAAGATGTATCAAGACAAAAATTAGTACAACCTATTACGTCTTACTTACCTATTGTTGGACAATTCTCAGGGGTTAAAAATCTATCTCAACTATTAAACAGTATGTTACCTAATACATTTGTACCTGATCCACAAATTAGACCTGATGAAGTAGCAGAAACAATTAGTCGATTTTTTGAATTCGCCCTACTCCCAAGAAGCGGTCAATCAGATGCAGATAATGTAGCTATTTTTAACCCACTCACAGGCGCATGGGAACATGATGAAGATGAATTCATTTCAATGATGACCATTATCAAACCTGGTGTTACACAAAACCAAGTCAAAACAATCTTAATGCAATGGGGTGCGATAGCTAGACGTAAAGATGAAATCATAGATCCATATAATAAAACACGCTTTTTATTATTTAAAAATGGCGCTTTAGATATTAAAACACTTAAACTACACGATTTTAGTGATCCTATCATTAGAGAAAGTGAATTTACAAAACGCCATAAAATTAATTTGAATTGGAATCCAGAACCTGCGCTTAAAATATTCAAAAATGATAGCAGAAGCGGTGGTGATTGGTCTATTGATCAATTTATATCAGGCTATGCTTATGGTGAAGAACATTTAATTGAATATTTCTTATTCGGATTATCACTTGGTTTATTTGCAGGTCATAATACATCTGTTCATTTCGATATACAAGGTCCATCTCGACTTGGTAAATCAACATTAAGTGGTATTTTTAACAATTTATTTAATGGCAGAATTGCAATCACAACTTATAACCAATTAAATCAACCTTTCCCATTAACAACATATGATTTAGACACATCTGTAATATGGGTTAAAGAAAATAATATAGGTTCACCCGCCTTAAATGATGAATTTGGTACACCATTTTATGATGGACTTGCAGATAATCAAACAAGAATACCTGTAAAACATGGTGGTGACATTATTGTTGATAATCCACCTCAAATGTTCATTGATGGAACACAATTTATCCAAGCATCAGAAATTCAAACAGGTCCAGCTGGAAGAACACTTGCGTTTAAATTACCTAATCCAACAGAAGAAGAAAGAGATAGATTCTATTCAGTATCTATCGATGAAAAATTCAAAGATGAAGAAGTAATGCAATATCTTGTTTATAAAATGATACAAGCATTTAGAAACATTGTACCTGAACATCGTATTGATAATTTCAAAATGAACTTAGCATCTAAACAAGACTTGAAACTATTACCAAAAGAAGCTATTGAATGGCGACATGAATTTGTTAATGCTGATATTAATATCAAGTCATGGTTTGATGAAGAAGTATTACCTTATCTATATATAGATGATGAAAACAAACCGCTTCACATGCTTGTACTTCATAAGATGTACTTAGCTAATGTGAGACGTAAATCTAAAACGGGTAAAGATGATAAATATGCTCAAGGTTTTGATCGATTCGAGAAAAACATTGTTCCACTTTTCCATGAAAATGGTCTTGAACTTGATTATAATGCAAAAGCTTACTCAGATAGTCGATTTAAAAATGCAAAACCAAGACGTAAAGTAAAAGATCCTGATGATGTTGGTATTGATTGGGTTTTATATGAAGAAGCATATTCAAGACCTGAAGAATTAACAAATCCAACTAAAATGCCTGATTTATTTACTAAAAAGACAACAGGATGGTTTGTATTAAAATCAAATAAAGAAATGAAAAATATATAATAAATAAAGGGGATGAATAAATGATGTATGATAATAAAACAATTGATACACTAAATGGATTTCAGCGGCTCAGACTAAAAAGATATCTATTAAAAAACAAAGAAACATCAAATAAAAAAATAAAAAGAAAATTTATAGATATCGCTTATAGAATCAATTTGAACCACAGAAATGATGATACGCATGGTGAATATAAATTAAGACAATTATTACTAACTGTGTTAATAGAAATTAAAACAAAAGAACCTATTCTACATGAAATTTCATTGTTATTTAATCAATCAACAAATATTAGAATTCAAATTAAAAAAGCACAAGAACAAACATTAACAACAAAAGATTTTGAAGAAATGATTGAATCAATAATGAAATCCTACGAAAAATTAAAAGGAGATTAAAAAATATGCTTACACTAAATAAAATAAAAGAACAACATCCAGAATTAACATACGGATTATATCCAGATAATCCTAACTATGAAGAAATCATTATAGATCGTTATGAAAGAAAAATAAAAGCCAATGGACATTATGTAATTACAAGAAATAGTAAAAATAGAGGGAGTCTTTATATACAAGACCCCCGCTTTTCAAAAAAATACATGTGGACTCAATTTGAAAATAATGCACTTATTTTTAATTCAGAAACAGATGCTATAAATTATATGAAAGAAAAAGGCGTTAATGGTTTCCGAATTAAAAAGATTAATAACAAACATTTAAAACAAACATCATGATTTATCATAACGTGTCCACATTAAAACAAATACAACATGATATTATTAAAGCTTTTAATAATGACTTAAAACCTTATCTCAAATCAGGCATCTATATGGATATGAATAAATTATATCAATACTTTATCAAAGATCATCAATATCCATATGGACCTAAACGATTTGAGATATTATTATTAGTTTATTTAAACAGACAAGAATTAACTTATATAAAAAAAGAACCGCCTGTTATTCGCATTATAGATCAAATATAAAAAGAAAGGATTAAAAAAAATGAAAACAGAAAATAAACACATTTTAGATACAGATACTTTTTATGATATTGAATCCTTACACAATATTTTTACAATGGTGACTTACACACCTGAATTTAATCATATTAACGTATTTTATTACGTAGAACCTGATTCAGAAATAGATATGCTTATTAAAGAAACAAAGAACATTGATGATTTAATTATTTCACATATTAAAAAAGAAAATAAAACATTCTTCAAAAATCATGAAACAAAAATTGAAATCATGGATTTAAAAAAATGGGTTGAAGAATCTGCAGACCAATTAACAAGTTCTGATAAAAAATTCCCCGTTCGCATGTTTGGTTTCAACTCACACGCTTATGATGAAGCTATGCTCGCCTTCTTGTTATATAAAGGTCGTGATGGTGATTTACCAAGACCAAGTGATTTAAGAAAATTTTCAGATGTCTTAATCAATGGATCTAATGTATATGATGCTTTTGGTAATGATCATACATTAAAAAGCTTTTATAAAGACAACATGCGTTATACAAATCCCCGCTTATTCATTGATATTAAAGATTTAAATGAAAAATTAAGATTCGTCTCTTTAAAACGTTTATCAGCACAAGCTGGATTAAAAATTAAAGAATCACAACGATTATCTGGGGACAATGCTACTGTTTATACAATAGATGATGTGACAGAACTACTTGCTTATAACACAGTCGATACTATCAATACACAACAAATATTTAATTTTCCTGAATATTTAACACCATTCACCCAACGTTCTGATTTACTTGAACGTTACAAAGAAAATTATATTGGTCGTCTCGGACCTGATTCAACAAGTGCAAAATTCATTGAGCATGTTATTGTTCCAGCTAAAGAAGATAAAAGACAAGAAAAAGCACTTGTAGATGATACACGTATTAATACATTTTATCCAATCAATATTAGTAATAACGATGAACTTACTAATGCAAGAGAACATATTATAAATAATGACTTATCGGAAGAAGAAGCAAATCAATATTTAATTGACACATTTAATTTAAATAGTGAACTACCTCGTTATAGATACAACAAAGAAAGAAAGCTTATTGAAGAAGATTTACTCGAAATGGCGAAAGAAGATTATGATTTACCTGATGCTATTTATGAAATGTACGATTACGTCAGAGGTGAAAGAAGTCTGGATGAAGCTCGTACCAAATTATTTAATGATGGCATTGTTGAAAAAGTTGGAAAAAGTATCAACGTATCTAAGAACCAATTAATTAGAAATTCCAATTCATACATTACATTCAGTGTTGGAGGTTGTCATGGAGAATATGTAGATAGAGAAAATTATTTAAAACACTATAATGATGTTCAAAATAAAAACAAAGAAGTTCAAGAATTCAATAAAAACTTAAAGTTATTACAAGAACATTATGGTAATAATAATGAAAATGCTACAACATATTTAATGACAAAAAAAGATGGCACAACACCTGCAAAATTTGAACATTTAGAACATAAAAAATACGTTTCAGGTTCCTATAAAAATGGAGCTAGATGGAAAAAAGTAAAGAAAGAAAAATCTGATTTTAAACTTAGAAAAGAAATGAAGAAATTTGCTAAGACTATTTATGCTGAAAATATCGGTCATGGTGACGTTGATAGTCTATATCCAACATTAATGACAAATTTAGGTATGTTCTCTAAAATTTTACCAGATGGGACAATTCATGATCCATATGCTGAATTATTACGTGAACGTCTTGCTTTAAAAGCAGAACTTGAAGCTGTACCAAAATCAGAATGGACTAAAAAAGAAAAACTTAAAGATAGAATCCAAAAACTAAATAAATTATTACTTAATGCTGCAAGTGGTGTTGCTGATGCTTCATTTCATAATAATATCAGAGTTAATAACAAAACAGTACGTATGCGTATTTGTGGTCAATTAATTTTATCATGTCTTGTTTATAAATTAACAGATGCTGGTTCAACAGCCATTTCAACAAATACTGATGGTGTTTATTTCACATCTTTACCTGAAGAAACAACTGAAAATATTTTTGATACGTGGTGTGAATACTTCAATATCAACGCTACACCTGAAACATTAGATCTCTTTATTACAAAAGATTCTAATAACAGATTAGAAATAAATGATAATGAAATCATCAGTGCAGCTGGATCAACAATTAGCTTGTATAAAGGAACTTCTTTAAGTAATTTTATTAGTTTACCTATTGTAAAAGATAATTCACTTGTTGATTATCTTAAAAACAGAAAAAATCCATTAGCAGAATTTGATGAATCTTATATCAGACAACGTTTAGAAAGTATTATCAACTGGGGTAAAGAAAATAATCCAATTAGAACATTAGAATTATTCCAATGGTTCTTTATATCTAACCCATCTAAAAACGCATTTATGACACCTATAGATACAAACACAGATGAATTAGTTGAACATGGGAAAACATTTAGAGGTTTTGTTGTTAAAGAAAGTCCTATAACAATGAAATGTGTCAAAATAATCAAAGAAAATAAAAATACAGAAAGTTATGCTCAACAAATAGCTGAAGATAATCATTTAATTAACAATTCTAATAAAAACAATCATATCAAATTCGGTAAAATTAATAATTTACCTGAAGACAATAAAATAGAAATTAAACAACAAGAATTAGAAGATATTGATCCTGAAATACTTGATCGTATTGATTTAGATGTATATATCGATGTTATAAGAGACAACTGGGAAAGTTGGTCTAAAAGCTATGAAGTACTTAATCAATAATAATGAAAGAGTGATTTCATGAAATATGATCATTTAGATTTAAATCAAAGAGTGAGATTAGCAGAGATTGGTAATAAAGATACACTAGATGAACTTGTTTATGATTCAGATTATAGAGTTAGAGAACTTGTAGCCAATCATGGCTATAGAAAACATTTAAACATCCTCATTAAAGATCCTCACCCTATCGTAAGGGGTGAGGTTGCAGGATGTGGTCATAAACAAGATTTAGAAATATTAATTAATGATGAAAATGATGAAGTTATGCGTTTTGCAACAAAAATATTAAATAAAAAGAATGGTGATTAGATGATTATATATGTATTTTTAGGACTGGTGTTAATAACCCTTATCATAGGGTTGTTAACTATCATATCTTTATCCAAATCAAAAAAACAATTTAAAAAAGAAATGATACCAATGATGCTTTTTTCAAGCATTATTGCCATTATAGTTATCATTGCATTACTTTTATTTATAACTTTAATTACTGCACCAAAAACATCATTAACAGCTAAAACAGACATTGAAAATGTTAAATTTGGAACAAAAAGTAAAGATGTAAACAATAGTACATTTTATCTTGTTGAAAATAAATCAAATCATAAATTGGAACCCGCCTGGGATATTAAAAATAAATATATTGTAACACCAAAAACACAATTAAATTTCAAACGTTTGGATAAGAACAAAAACGAATCATTATTATTAGATACAACAAGTAATTTCAGCAAAAAATTAGATGAAAATAATATTGAAATGAAAAAAACAAATAAGAAAAGTCATATTGTAATGCATTATAACATCAATGATAATCAATCATGGGTTTATAAATTATTTCATATTAAAAACGAATCTGATATTCAAAAATATGATGTTTATTTAAATCCAAAAGATATTAAAATGACTAAATCCAAAGTAGATAGTTTAAATAAAGAAATGAAAGAAGAAATTCAACACGAATATTATAACTTAAATAAACATGATGAAGGACTATCATACGATGAAGATGAGAAAGATCTCAATAATTTTGAAAAAAGCATGAAAACTAATAAAGATAAATACAAACCATTTATCCAAGAGAAAGGTGAGAAATAAAATATGAATATTGACTTTAAAAAACCAAAAAGTGTTAAAGAGCTTATTAATGTTTTAGATAAACAATTAAATGATGAAATACTAATTTTAAATGATTTTAAAGATCAAATAGATCATATTTTTATTAATGATAACCAATTAGAAAAACAAGAATTCGAAACAATTCTTCATAATTATTATCATAATTCTGATAATGAATCTTATCAGTATGAAACATCTGTCATTTTAAATATGATTTATGATTATTATGCTCGATTTGATAAGTTTTTAGTAAAACCATCTGAATTAAAACTATTTATCGAACAATACTCTAAAGAAGATGTAACTAAAACATATCAATTAGATATTAAAAATATGACCGCCCCACTCACAGTGACAGTATACCCTAGTTCATTTGATAAAAAATTAGAAATCAGAAAAAATACACATAATTCAATTCAAATTGTTACTTTTGATAACGAAGGTAATGAAATTGAATCAAAGAAAGAATAAGATAAGTAAATCTGATATAATAATTAAGCATACCTATAGGTATGCTTTTTTTAAAGCAAAAGACACCGACTTCAAACCACGTCGGTGTCTAGTGTGAAAGATGATATGTATAAATAAAAGGAGTTTTAAAAATGCCTAAAAAAGTAAAAATAAAACCTAAAAAAGCTTTGTTAATAAAACGCAATGAAAAAACTAACTATCCAGAACAAATCATCATGCAATCCGATGAACGCATGGTGTTAAACGTACCTGAATCTATATATACAAAAGAAGGTCATAATCCCGACCTTGATTTAAATTTGATAGAAACTGATCAAATATCAACATTGAATGAATACATTTTATATATAGGTGATTTGGTTGGTGAAGCAAATAATAATATGTCAACGCCAAGTGATTTAATTGAAAATTTAAGTGATATCTTTCGTAAATGTATAGATAAACGTGAGTTATTAGAAAAAGAGGTGTCTGATTAATGCCAAATATGATTCTTTATAAAATCAATGAAGATAATTTATTAGAAAAAATAAAACAATTTGAAAATACATTTTTAGGATTTCCAATGATTATTGAAACATTGCTGCAATCTTACAATTTTAATTTTGATTATAAAGACATATTTGAAAACCCTACTATTTTAGATTATTTATTTAATTATATAGACAGCACTAATGAAGAAAATATTTATGACCAAATCACTTACCTCTTTTTCGATGGTAATATATTCAGACGATCTGATATTCCTAAATTATCACATTGTTTATTGCAATTTATACAACATCATAAACACGAACCTACAAGAAATAATGAAGAATCACATATTAAAGAAATACACAAAATAGTAAACGGATTGATTACAGATAAATCAGTCAAAGCTATTATGATTACACCGTCTGATTCTAATGATATTTGGGATGAGACTTTCCATATCAACATTGATGGTTATAAACAACCTGTTACATTCCCTTTTGTTAATAAAGATATTAATACAGGCGTTGGAATAAAAATAAAGTCATATAACACATATGAAATACTCACAATCGACCAATTTAAAAAACTAATAGAATGAGGTGAACTTGAAATATGGATTTAACACAACTTACACTAACAGAACACATGGAATTGAAAAAGGAACAAAAAGAACTAAATAAACTATATAAAGACAAACATAAATTAGACATGGATTGTATATCCATGCTTAATTTTTTATTAAAAGAAAAACCAGAGACAACAGTCAAAGAATTACATGAAGAACTTGGATTATGTAAAACATCTATTTATATTAAGCTTAAATTATTAACTAATAAAAAATTAATTAAAAAACAACATGCAAAAACAAATAAAAACATGTATGTCATATCACTCAACAATGAATCTAAAGTTAAAAAAATAATTAAAACAACTGAAAAGATTGTTGAATCACGTGGTATGTTCATGTTTTAGAAAGGATAAATAATAATGCACAATATAAGACGAGATGTATTAAAAAAAGCAATTGAACAATATCAATTGTCAATTTTACAACTAACAAAAGAAAACAACCAAACTGTTACGTTTCTACCATCTGGTAATAGATGTAGAGAAATTGAAGTTAAAACTGATAATAATACATTTTTAATCCCAGTAAAAGATATTATCACAAAACAACCTGAAAATATCTTACAATATCAAATCTAAATGAAAGGAATTTTTAAAATATGCTTAAAACAATGAGTGAATTTGATGCCATAAAATACATTGATCAATTAAAAGAAATGATCGACACTAATGATTTTGATTTTGCATTTTTACAAGCAGAAATCAATTTCAATGAAACTGAATTGGAAAAATATATTCGTGATAACAACACCTCATCTCTGAAAAATGCTGTATTAGAAGCATTACATAGACTTTCAGAAAATAGCCAAGAAGTTAGTGACAATGAGTATATTCAAGACGAATTACTATATCAATATAGAGAATTGCTTATAGACACATTAATAGAAACAATTAAAGGAGAGAAAAAATAATGACTACTATATCAAAATTTAATGAAAAAGTTATTGCTATTGATGATATTAAAACACGTTTTAAAAATACAATTAAATTAAACATGCATGAAATTGTTATATTAGATTATGTATATAAACATAAAAATACACAAATGAAAGATATTATTAAATATACACAATTTTTACAACCAGAATGTAATAAAGCAGTTAAACATCTACAGTCAATTGGTTATGTTATAAAAGAAAGAAATAAACATGATGAAAGAACTGTATCTGTAAATTTAAATGAAGAAAAATCAAAAGAAATTGAAAATACACTAAACGAAGTTGAAAAATTAATCAAAAGAAGTATTAAATTATAAATAAAAGGAGACATAAATATGAAAAATCAACCTGCTATTTATTTGAATTCACAACATGATTATGAAAACAAAGGTTTAACAGGACGTTGGATTGATGTTCCCGTCTCAAACAAACAAATTTTAAAAATTATGAATGAATTAAAAGCACATGAAGATGATACTATTGCTATTTTAGATTATGAAAATATGTGTTGTCACATAGATACATTTGATGATGTAGAAAAAGTAGCAACAACTAAAGCAAAAATTGCAAAAAGAATTAATGAATGCGTAGATTTGATTTCAGATATCAAATATATTGAATACATTAACTTAGATAAAGTAAAAAATATTAAAAAAGATGTCATGTCATATGTTATGAATGAATTATTACCTTCTGAATCAGAAGAATATATTCTTAACTTTATCGATACATTAACTTTTAGATTAACTACACCAAATGATCCTGATATTTTATATGACATTGGTTATGAAGCAGTTGATCAAATGATAGATATCAAAACGTTACCTAAT
>OCJN01000209.1_pt1 | contig 15237 bp, 15 predicted proteins | sample 1480731 | NCBI WGS metagenome assembly OCJN01 (sample SAMN05301479, study PRJEB22388) | human skin metagenome | isolation source: Infant 1 DOL 23 skin | host: Homo sapiens | place: USA: Pittsburgh, Magee-Womens Hospital of UPMC | collected 2013/2014 | reverse complement strand
CGACGAGGCTTTTGCCACCGACGTGGCCAATGACCCCTCCTCCCGCGTGCGCGCCTTGGGCACCGTGCCGGATTCCATCTACGAGGCCGCAGTGCGCTCCAACTCCGTGGTTCTGGACCAGCCCGTGCTTGCCGACGGCCGTCGTGAGCTCATTCCTTACCTCCTTGAGCAGGCAGTCTCTGTAACCATGCACCGCTTCGGCATCATCCGCAACGTAGGCAACCTGCGCGAGGAGTAATCTCCCGCCGCATTTAAGGCATTCCCTGGAGGTAGCGTCCCGCCCGTGGGCCGCTACCTCCTTTTTCGTATATGCGCTGCACGATTTATGTGGCATAGTGGTAAGCAATGTCTACGTCACATAATTCATCTTCCCGCGACGAGGCCCAGCGCCCGTCTGCGCAGGAACAAGGCACCGCAACGCAAATCCAGAAGCCAGGCGAGGAAGATTCGCATACCCTCGTCGCTTATGATGATGCGCATCTCGGTGCAGAAGCCGCCAGCGAGCACCCCGCTGAGCGCGATGATAAATCTGCCATTCTGGCCAAGGACTTCCGCACCATGGCCAAGGTCTCGGTGGTCTTTATCCTCATCGTCGCCGGCCTGGCCCTGGCGGGCTATTTGCTCAAGTTCATCTGGGTAGGCCTGCTCCCTGTCCTGCTTGCCATCCTTGTCTCCACGGTGCTTTATCCAGTCAGCGCCTGGCTGCGCGGCAAGGGATTCCCGCGCTCACTCGCGGCCGTGAGCACTTTGCTCGGCCTGATCATTATCTTCTGCGGCGTCTTTGCCGCCATGGCCCCGGTTGTCACCAGCCAGAGCCAGACGCTCATTGACCAAGCCGAAGATGGCATTAACCAGCTGACAGAGATGGTGGAAAAATCCCCCATCGATATCCAAAGTGACCAGCTGCAATCCGTGCTCCAAGACGTGGTCAAGTTTGCCAAGGGCCAAGCCTCCACTATCGCCACCGGCGTTATCTCTGGTTTCTCCATGGCCAGCTCCATTGTCGTGGCCGCGCTGATCATGCTCTTTGTCACCTTCTTCATCATTAAAGACGGCGACAAATTCCTGCCTTGGTTGCGCAAGTACACCGGCAATTCCACCGGCTGGCACGTCACGGAACTCGGCTCCCGCATCTGGAAGACTTTGTCTGGCTTTATCCAGGCGCAGGCCGCGGTGGCCATGGTGGACGCAGTTCTCATCGGCCTTGGCCTGTGGGCGCTACAAGTTCCGCTAGCGCTCGTCATCGCTGTGGTGACGTTCTTCGCTAGCTTCATCCCCATCATCGGCGCCGTAACCGCCGGTGCCCTCGCCATCATCATTGCGCTGGTATCCAACGGCCTGACCAACGCACTTCTTGCTTTGGCCCTTATCATCATCGTCCAGCAGGTTGAGGGAAATCTCCTACAACCACTGCTCCAATCCAAGGCCATGGGACTGCACGCGGCCGTTGTCCTACTCTCCGTAACCGTCGGCTCTACCCTGGCCGGCATCGTCGGCGCCTTCCTCGCCGTCCCCGTGGCCGCAACCATCGCCGTTGTCGTGCGCTACCACGCCGAAATGGCTGCACTGCGCTCCGGGGAAGTCGACCCTTCAGATATAGACATCATCACCGGCTCCAAGGATGATCCTGAAGACTTCAGCGACGTCACCTACGAACATGACGAGACCCCACGCGACAAGGTAGAACAGCTCTACCAGTCAATGAGCCCGTTGAGCTAAGACTCAGCCACAAGCGCGCCAGCCCTTCGCCGGCGCGCTTTAGTTTTTAGCGCAGAAAGCCTAAGTCCGTAGCGGCCGAGGCGAGCTGGCGCGCGCCCCGGTCGAGGACGTTGGCCCAGGTGCCCTTAGACTCCTCATTCGCGGAATCGGAGACCTGCTTGAGCAGGGTGCAGGGCACGTCGAAGCGCTGGCATACTGCGGCAATGGAATAGCCTTCCATGTCGCAGAGCTGGGATTTTTTGGCCAGCTCAGTGCGCAAGGCGGTATCGGAGACAAACATATCGCCCGTGGCCAGCCCACGAACTGGCAAGCGGCCGGAGGTCTCGAGCTCGATGACCTCTGGCAGCAGGTAGCGATTGATATCGGTAAGCACTTCGAGCTTGAAGTCGTGTTTGGTGACCTTATCTACTTCGAAGACGCCAGCCATGCCGTCGACAAGCGCGCCGGCCGTGCCGATATTGACCACGCGATCGGGAAGGGCGCCATTAGCGCGGGCGTCGGCAAGAGCCTCCGTTAAGGCCATGGCGGCCGGAACCGTGCCGATCCCAGTAATGAGCAGGGGCTCGCCCTCCGGAATGTGCGCGGCTTCCGCATCGACAGCGGCGACGAAAAGGGTGCGTCCGTTGAGATTCTCCATGCCTGTGAGAATACCTGCCCGCCCTAGTCAAAGTTCAATGTGCGGTTCTTCTGGCGCAGGCGAATCGTAATATTCTTCTGGCCAGCGCCGAGTGCGATAATGTTCCCGCTGAGCACGCGCGCGACCGCCAGGTCGGCCTCCGTGGGAGCTTCGGCCGCCACCCGCGCCGTGGGCAGCCAGGCGTCGTGGGGATCAGGCGCGCCAAGGTGAATGAGTCGCTCGCGCTCCACGTCAATCCAATAGCCTTCAGTGGCCATAAAGCGATCGTGGCTCCCATCGAAGGAATCGCGGCGCCACCCGCCCTCGGCCACACGAAAGACAAAGGGGCAATAGCCAAAGCGCGAGGGCACGATGTAGCGCGTCTGGGGGCTAACTCGCCAATGGCCACGCGCGGAGCTCCAGACTTGGCGGTAGGTATCAGCTAGGCTCATTCCTAATCGCAAGCGCTGTTGCCTGTCCTCCTCGAGTCCCGCATCTTCTACCTGCGTATTTAGCTTGCCCAGGCGAGTAGCATCGGCCACATACATGCCCAGCCATGCCTCCTCCGGCGTCGTATACGGCCCGGTAATATCGCGGTGAAAGGACTCTGGGATAGCCTTTTCTGCGTCCTTGGGAAGGCGTTGGCGCGCGGCAAAAGCCCACAGCCGCGGATGCCCCATGCGGTAGAGCATCACCGTCGCCCGCGGCAGACGGTCATGTACTTGCTGGCGCGTCAAGTAATCACCCGCGCTAATGCGCCGCAGCAACTGCTTGGCGATATCCCCCTCCACCTGCTGCTCCACACTCGGCGCGACCTCCATATCCGGCAATTGGCTAAGCAACATCAGGTCGATGATGTCTCCCAAATCAAAGACCTTGCTCAATTCCGCCTGTGCTGCGGAGCCAAAGGCCTCGATCGCGTCATAGCCTAGGGGTCCACCCAAGCGGCGGATGAGATCCGGGGACACGCTCACCCGGTTGCGAGTTGCATGTAGTTCCGCAGCGTTGAGATTGCGGTCCAGCCCCACGAGGGCTCCTTTCTCCCCCTCATTGGGGAAATAATTTTTGGTCATGCTTGGACTTAAGCCGGACATTGGCCTCCCCGGTTTCCTTCATTTGGGTCTTGTCTCGGAAAGCAGGCATCAGATGAAGCCCTTCTAGGAGGTTTTGGGACTTCTCAGCTTGGTCGCTGTTGGTTTTTCAGTCAGACAGATTATGACGTACTTAATCCCTACGAGTTACATAATAGAAAAGTGGCACGTTGCAAATACCCCTTTCATAGTCCCATTCGAGAGAATCTTTGCAACTCTTATGCCTATAGTATGACGCGGAATGATTCTTAATCATTCTCTTTCTTTCGCATTTCTCTTTCTGGACAGCGCACAAAGGAGCCTTACCTTTGAACGACAAGAATTCTTGGGGTCCACCAGACTCAACCCCACTTTCAGATTCGAACGGGCCTGCCTCCTCTATGCAGGACCCCGGCACAGGAACAAGCACTGAATCTTCAAGCAAAGGCACGCGCACCGCCATTATTGTCGTTGCCGCTCTCGCCATCATTGCGCTTATTGGCGGTGGCGCCTGGGCGCTAACGGGAAACAAGGATTCTGATGGTTCGAGCAGCGCTGAACCGAATTTTCATTCTCAAGAAAACAGCAGCGAGGAAACTACCGAAGGAGCGGCTTCTGAAGAAGAATCCACTCTTGAAAAGAAAGCTGCGTCTACACAAGCTAAGAGCGCTAGCACTGGACCTTCCGCAGAGGAGAAGTGTGGAACGCTAGCCGATGACCTAATGGACGTTCCAATTGGCACGCTTCAGCTGTTTTGCGATGGCACCTGGCTTTACATGGCCCAAAAGCAATCCTCAAATTATGGACTGTTCTACTGGACCGATAATGATTGGAAGTTGTATCGGTCTGACAATACGACTGGAGACTCCGTCAATCAGTGCTACGACAAGGGCAAGTTGGACACGGCTGGCGCCCCGAAGCAGCTGACCAACCAGCTCCAACTCTGCGATGCACAGCAAACGCAAACTCCAAAGGTTCGCGACAGGCCCATTACCGCCGAGGAGGAGTTTCCGCCAGAAGATTATTGGTACGGCGAATGCGATGGCAGCTACGTACTCATCGCGGAATCGGTCATCATCCCGCCGGCAACTGATCCGATTTCCGAGCCCTACCGAGTGCACAAAAAGTACCCAGGTTCCAAGATAATCCGGGGCGGCGCATGTAGTTCCCTGCGCAGCCGTACTGAGAGCGGCTCTGTCTATGCCATCATCTATGAAGCCGGCCACAGCGTGGAAAAGGTTTGCGAGCTCAAGGCTAAATACGGCGGCAATGCCCGATCCCTCAATAATGACGCGGATTTCTCTGACCCCTGCTAACCCCGATTCCGCGTTCGATTCCCTGTCACTCCCCTTCTGCTGCGTTGTCTCCCTACACCCGATACAACGCAGCGTGCACCCCTTTGACTTTTCATCTACCGCCTCAATTTGAAAGCAATATCTTATGCCTAAATCATCTGCCCACCTAGGCCGAATAAGCCGTATAAGCATTGCAGCGAGCGCCGCCCTTATTAGTTTCTCCTTGGCTTCCTGCGATGACGAAACGTCGGATACAACCGCACAGGAGTTTTCGGTTGAGTCGGCGTCAATGTCCGTTACGGAAGAAAGTAGCGATGCCAAGCCGGAAGAATCGTCCACTGACTCTGCTGCGGCGGAAGAAGAACCTACTCGGCCGGTGCCACCGAACGTGATGATGGATGACGAGCAGCCGAGCCCAGAAGCCGACACCACTTCGTCGTGTGGCGCGGCAGATGCCCAAGCTGCTTTCTCCGAGGGCGTATCCCAAGTAGCTCCGTGGGGCACCATCGGATGGCAGCTTTTCGATTCCTCAGGCTACGATCCCTGTGCATCTCTATCGTGGGAAACGCTGATGGTTGAGGGAGGAACTAGTTCTTCACCCTTCCACATTATGTTGTTTAACCATGGCGAATATTTAGGCACCGCAACGGCAAAGCCCTATGGATTCGCCCCCACTATTGAGCGCGTCAGTGACTCCGAGATCGCGGTAACCTACCACTGGCCGCGCGAAGGCGAAGGCAACGCGAACCGCTCCGGTACGACTGACGCTGGCTTCCGCTGGGATGAAGGCCAGAAAAAGGTCATCATGTCCGGCGACGTACCGCCAACATCTGTAGGCAGCTAAAGGCGTAATCAATCCACCGCTTTTACCCACCCCTTGGCCTCTGAAGAATTTCTCGCAGGCGTCAGGCATGATGTTTTCAGCTGATGTATTTTCGCACTATGAGCAAACAACAAATTCACCAGCACATCGCAGTTTTTGGTCAGGCTGGAAGCGGAAAGACAGTCCTTCTTTCCTCACTCTTTGGCCGCTTCCACGAGCCATCGACTATCCATAAGAACGGGTACAGATTCTTAGCGGACGATTCTGCGCGCGGAAATAAACTGCTCCAAAAATACTTGGGAATGAAGGAGCAAGCCCAAGCTCCGATGCAGGATAAGTTTGTTTCCTCTCCATTCGGTTTTAAATTCGTACCAGAGTCACAGCCCTTGGACGCGAAGAAGAAGACTTCGCACATTGGCATTACTTGGCATGACTATCCAGGCGAATGGTTCGAGTCAGAGGTCAGCTCTGAAAGCGAACGAAATGATCGGGCTCATACTTTCCGCCAGCTGATCCAATCAGATGTCGCTCTGGTTTTGGTTGACGCACAAAAGCTGCTCGACCACGAAGGCGACGAAGATCGCTACCTCAAGTCACTATTCGGCACCTTCCGGAACACATTGCTGGGCATTAAATCCGACATCATTGCTGACAATGAACGGCTGGAGCAGTTTCCCCGCATCTGGGTTATCGCGCTTTCTAAAGCCGACCTCATGCCGGAGTTGGATGCGCACAGGCTCCATGAGCTCGTCGTTCTTCATGCCGCTGATGAACTGAACGCGCTGCGCAAAGTTCTGGCAGATTTCGTCAACGGCGACGAGGCTCTATCCGTCGGAGAGGACTACATCGTCATCTCTTCAGCTGAATTCAAGAACGGCACAATTGATTTAGAAAAGCACAAAGGCGTCGACGCCTTGCTTCCGTTATCTACGATTTTGCCTATCCAGCGCTACCAGCGGTGGAATGTATTGCGCCTTCTCCCGGCTGGCCTAGCGGACGAAAAGATGGTGAAAAGGGGACTTGGTATAGCACAATCGGCTTTTGCGATGCTTGGCAAAGTAAACAAGATGCCATTTAATTTCCTGGCCAAGGCTCAAGGTATCGCTGGTCTGGTTGACCCGCTCATGTCTGCAGCCATTCCGGTGATTGCCGAGGCTCGAAAGAATGCGGTGGAAAAGCATGCATTTAAGGAATTGTTGCTTACAGATTTCGTCATGAAATTGCGCGAGAGCATCGACAACGACATTCTCGAAAGGTCGCCGCGATGGAAATAATCTGGGCTACGCGAGGCAAACACTGGGGCCATAAGTTCTTACTCGATGGCGGCTATAAGGACCCATTGCCGCCATATCTTGAGGCATTTTCGGGCTTTGAAAACTCCCGCCACGTGTTTGAGCGCTGCAATGGACACTTGGCATTAAGGTTTCCAGATCCAGAGGAACGCCATGATGAATCAGGTCGCTTGATTTACCACGACCTAGTTATCAGCGGCCATGCCATTACCGATGTACGCTCCTACGACGAAGCATGCTCTTTTATGTGGCCCTTGATGGCGGACGAATACAGCAAGCTCTGGAATGCAGAAAATTAGAAAAGAATCTGGGCTCTTTAAACAGTTAATCGCCGCCGTGAATATCAAGACCTTATCCCCAGAGGAATAATGAAGGTGACTGATGGCTGGAATTCAACAGAATTCGCGGAGAAGATGAACTGCCTACTAAAGCGATACTACGCAGGAGACAATGGGCTTTCTCCGGCTGCAGTAGAGCTTCGGGCGGTGTGGAGAACTGCAGGACTCGCATACGCCATTTTCACAGTCTCGAAACCGAGAGGGATTGCGTATGTGGGAGTGGAAATGACGGTTCTTCCGGGACTTGGTTCTGCCATGTCGGAAGAAGAAACCGCTATAGAAGGCTGGTTAGACCGATTAGCCGGAGATACGCTGGCCAGCGCATTGGACTACAACGAAGATGACAAAATCCAATGGCAGGGAAAGGTCGCCGGCAACACTCCAGAATTTTTCTCAGAGCTAGGCCCCGCTGTGGGAGAAGTATTCTTCCCATAAGTACCAAAAGCCTAGAGGGGCGCGGCAGCCAAAAGTGGCCGCGTTCTAGGCTTTCGCGGGGAACTAGGAGCAGGTTATCGTGGCCAAAGCGTAGCCGAAGGAGAGATAGTAATGAGCGAGAAGACGTTTCAGCAGAAGTTCGGAGCTTTCGCTCTGGTGGCGGCGGTTGTCCTGCTGAGCGTGAACTTAACCGTAGTAGGGCCTACGGTGTTCGGTATCTCCACGCCGCTACTGCTCGGAGTCACGGGCATCATTATGATGCGCGGTGACAGAAGTGAGAGCAGCAGCGGCACGAAGAACAACTAACGCAGGCGGTGGCCCACGAATCCGGCGGCGAGGGTGTTGCCGGAAGATTGGTCGATGAGCAGGAAGTTGCCCACCGCGCCGCGGGCGGCGTAGTCCTCGACGGGGAGCTCGGCTTGGGTCTGGATGGTGATGTGGGCGATGTCGTTCATGGCGACGGACTCGGGGTTCTCAAAATCGGAAACGCCATCGAGGTCCAGGGTGCGAGTGATGGCGGCGATGCGGGCTTTGACCAGGGAGGATCCGTAGCGCAGCTTGAGCATCTGTCCGGGCTTGATGTCCTTTTCGGTCAGGCCAACGACTGTGGCATCGAATTCGCGGGTGGCTGCGGGGCGTTGGGACCCGGCGATGAGATCGCCGCGGGCGAGATCGATGTCGTCGGCAAGCAAGAGCGTCACGGAGTCGCCGGTGGCGGCGGAGTCGGCGGGGCCGTCGGCGGTGTCGATCTGGGTGACGGTGCTGGTGCGGCCCTCGGGCAGGTGGACTTCATCGCCCACGGAGATAGAGCCTGCCTTCACGCGACCGGCATAACCGCGGTAATCGGAGGCGTGCTCGCGGATGACGTACTGGATGGGGAAACGGAAATCCAGCTCATCGGCGCGGCCAGTAGCCACGGGGACGGTCTCGAGCACCTCGAGGACGGTCGGTCCGGTATACCAGGGCATATTAGAGGAACGCTCGACCACGTTATCGCCCTTGAGCGCGGAAATCGGCACCACGGTGGTATCAGTGATGCCCAAGCGCGCGGCGATCTGGTTGAACTCGGACTCGATATCGCGAAAGACCTGCTCTTCATAGTCCACGAGGTCAATCTTGTTCACCGCGAGGACCACGTGGCGCACACCAAGGAGGGCGGCGACGTTGAGGTGGCGGCGGGTTTGTTCGACGACGCCATGGCGGGCGTCGATAAGAAGCACCACTACCTGGGAGGTAGACATGCCGGTGACCGTATTGCGGGTGTACTGCACGTGCCCCGGGGTATCGGCGAGGATGAAGGTGCGCTTATCTGTGGCAAAGTAGCGATAAGCCACGTCGATGGTAATGCCCTGTTCGCGCTCGGCACGCAGGCCGTCGACAAGCAAGGAAAGGTCCATGCCATCGAAGCCGCGGTCGGTGGAGGTGCGCTCCATGGACTCGACCTGGTCCGCGAGCACGGACTTGGTGTCGTAGAGTAGACGGCCGACGAAGGTGGACTTGCCGTCATCGACGGAGCCGGCGGTGCACAGGCGCAGGGTATCGCGCTGCTTGAGGGCGCCGACATTCGGCGCGAGGGTGGTCGTCATCAGAAGTAGCCTTCCTTCTTGCGGTCCTCCATGGCGGACTCGGAGAGTTTGTCATCGGCGCGGGTGGCGCCGCGCTCAGAAAGGGTGGAAATGGAAATCTCCGCGAGCACCTCATCCGGCGTCGATGCGGTAGATTCCACGGCGCCGGTGCAGGACATATCGCCCACGGTGCGGTAGCGCACGGTGCGGGTTTCCAGCTCCTCCCCCTCGGCCGGGCCGCCCCATTCACCAGGGGCTAGCCACATACCATTGCGCTTGAATACCTCGCGCTCATGCGAGTAGTAAATGGAGGGCAGCTCCAGTTCGCGGGCGCCGATGTATTCCCAAATATCGGACTCGGTCCAGTTGGAAATGGGGAATACGCGAACGTTTTCGCCGGTCATTTTGCCGCCGTTATACAGATCCCAGAGCTCGGGGCGCTGGCGGCGAGGATCCCAGCCGCCAAAGGAATCGCGGATGGAGAAGATGCGCTCCTTGGCACGGGCGCGCTCCTCATCGCGGCGGGCGCCACCACATACGGCGTCATACTCGCGCTCGGCGATGGTCTCTACCAGCGGCACGGACTGCAGCGGGTTGCGGGTACCATCGGGACGCTCCTGGAGGTCGCCGCGGTCGATCCAATCCTGGACGCGGGCGACGTGCAGGCGGGCACCGGATTCTTCCACGAGGCGGTCGCGGAAGTCGATGACCTCGGGGAAGTTATGCCCGGTATCGACGTGGAGGAGCTCGAACGGAACCGTGGCCGGAGCGAAGGCGCGGCGGGCCAGCTCGAAGACAACGACGGAGTCCTTGCCTCCCGAAAAGAGGATGCCTACCTTGTCGAATTGGCCGGCCACCTCACGCAGGATGTGGATAGACTCGTTTTCAAGATCTTTGAGGTGTGGGGAAAGTGTGCTCATTATTCGTGTAACCCGCATTCTGTCTTGCCGTCTGCAAATACGCGCCCGGATCGGGCATCTTCGCCTTCGCCAACTGGGAAGGTCAGCGGGGCGCAGCCGATGGAGCGGTATCCCTGCAGGGTGAGTGGGTGGATGATGAGGTCGTTGTCCTCGATATAGCGGTCCGTATCGTCTAAATCCCAGGTGATGATGGGCGATATCTTCAATCGTCCGGTGCGATCCAAGCTCAGCGCCGGGGCGGTGGCGCGGTGCTCGGAATCGGCGCGGCGCAGGCCGGTAACCCAGCCGGCATACGGGTCCATCGCCATATTTAGCGGTTCCACCTTGCGCATGCGGTTATAGGCCGCGGTATCGCGGGCATACAGGCGCGGGCCGTAGACCTCGTCTTGTTCTTCTGGGCTCAATAGCGGCAGCACCCGCACTAGGGGCAGGTCCCGGTAGCGCTTTTCTACCTCATCGGCCACCTGGAGGGTTTCCGGGAAGTGCCAGCCAGTATCGATGAAAAGCAGATCCGCATCGAGCCCGGCGCGGTGGGCGAGCTCGGCCAAGACCGTATTTTCCATGGACATGGTCACCGCAAGGCGGCCGGGAGCGTGCTCGGCGGCCCATTCGGTGATGGTTTCGGCAGAGGCATCGTGCAGCTTATCCGCCCACTGGTCTACCAATTGCTGGTTGCGCGCGGCTACCTCGGCGTCCAGCGGCGCGGTATCCCGCGTGCCTTCCGGGGAGATGCTGGGGTCACGGTAGTTCTTGCCACCGTCCAGCAGGTTCGTTGTTGGGTTCATGCCGTCACACATTAGGCAAAACCCCAAGGCGGTGCAGGAGATTATGCGCGAAAAGCCGCTGAGCTTGGCGGGAGGTGCGAATAAAAAGTTTCCAATCCGTACCAAGCGGACTAGATTTACAGACAAGACAGTCTATTGCGGGGTATTTGCGCCCCACCCAAGGAGGCACTTCCATGCAGCGTATAGCCATCATCGGGGAGGGGCCGTCCGCCCTATCCACCGCCGAAAAGCTTATCAGCGCTGGCATGTGTGTGGACCTCATTACTCAACGTACCGCACCATTCGGTCTACTTCGACGCTTTGCCGGCCTCGCGGGCGTGCTTGCCGACGCCGTCTCAGGATCCCACTGCGGCCCCGGCACCACTCCCCGGCTCCGTCTCATCGGCAACGTGCGCGTAGGGCCCGACGGCGATATCACCCATAACGAAATCCACCGCCTTTCTGCCGCTGGCGACCGCGATCTGCTCATTCTCGAGCTCAAGGCCCGCGGCGTGGCCGTCACCACTTGGGAAGGTTTGTGCACCCCCCTCGAAGACTTCGAGGATTGGAACAGTGTCATCACCCGCGCCCAGCTGGCGCATGTGGGGATTTAAAGGAAGACTCAGACTAGCGCCCCGCTCACCCTAGATATAAACTTGCACGGCTACCCAGCCACGGCAAGGAAAGGGGCGCGAGTCCATGGATCTGGTTCGCATTCTCATTACACGGTCGGCGCCGTATACGCCGTATTTCATCGCGGTACTTGTCCTGCAGGCCTTGTCAACAGCTGCCACGCTGTACCTCCCATCGCTGAATGCCAAGATCATTGATGAAGGCGTGGCCCAAGGCGATGTGGATTTCATTTGGCACACCGGTGGGATCATGCTTGCCGTTGCTTTTGCCCAAGTCATCACCGCCATTGGCGCCGTATGGTGCGGCAGCCGCACCGCCATGGGCGTAGGCAGAGATTTACGCAGCCAAGTTTTTCGCCACGTTAATTCCCTATCTACTGAGGACATGAGCCGCTTTGGCACGCCTACGCTTATCACCCGTGGCACCAATGACATCCAGCAGGTGCAAATGGTCTATATGATGATGCTCAACTTCATGGTGACCGCGCCTATCATGTCCATCGGCGGCATCATCATGGCCATGCGCGAAGACGCCGGGCTGTCCTGGCTGGTGTGGGTGTCCGTGGCAGTATTGCTCGGCACGATTTCCGTCATCATTGCCCGTCTCATGCCACTCTTTCGCATCATGCAGGACAAGCTGGATGCCATCAATGGCACCCTGCGCGAGCAAATTACCGGCATTCGCGTGGTGCGCGCCTTCGTGCGTGAGGCCTATGAAACCGAGCGATTTACCCAAGCCAATAAGGAAATTACCCGCCTGTCCCTGAACATTGGCCGCCTTTTCGTGGTGATGTTCCCGCTCATTACGGTGATCCTCAACGTGGCCACGGGCACGGTGCTGTGGTTTGGCGGTCACCGCGTGGATGACGGGCTAGTCAACGTCGGCTCGCTCACGGCGTTCTTGCAATATTTGCTCCAGATCCTGGCCGCAGTCATGATGGGTACCTTCATGGCGATGATGCTGCCCCGCGCCATTATCTGTGCACGCCGCATTACCGAGGTCCTCAAACACGAACCATCCATTACTCCGCCTAGCACTACAACTACCCCGGACACGGCCACGGGCACGGTGGAATTCCGCAACGTGGGCTTTTCCTATTCTGGTGCGGATGCGCCAGTGCTAGAAAATATTTCCTTTACCGCCCAGCCCGGCACCACTACGGCCATCATCGGTTCGACCGGCGCGGGCAAGACCACCCTCATTTCCCTTATCCCGCGCCTTTATGTCCCAACCGAGGGCCAAGTGCTTATCGACGCCACCCCTACCACCTCCCTGGCCCGCCAGGACATCGTCCAGCGCGTGTCCATCGTTCCACAAAAGGCCTACCTATTTAGCGGCACGGTGGCCTCCAACCTGCGTCTTGGTCGCCCAGAAGCTACCGATGAGGAGCTCTGGGAGGCGCTGCGCGTAGCCCAGGCGGATTTCGTGGAGGACCTAGACATGCCTATCGCTCAAGGTGGCACCAATGTCTCCGGCGGCCAACGCCAACGCCTATCCATCGCGCGCATGCTGGTCGCCCGCCCGCTGGTCTATCTCTTCGACGATTCCTTCTCTGCCCTTGATGTGGCTACCGATGCCAAGGTGCGCGCCGCAATGCAGGCTTCCTTCGCACAGCGTGAGCAACCGGTGACCAGCATAATCGTCGCCCAGCGCGTGGCCTCTATCCGCTATGCCGACCAAATCCTGGTACTCGATGCCGGACGCATTGTTGACCGTGGCACGCACGAAGAACTTCTCGATCGCTGCGCGGTGTACCAAGAAATTGTTGATTCCCAAGAAACCGCCGCTGCTGCAGGAGGCGAGAACTAATGGCTGAAAATACCGCCTCCACCGCCGAGCCCACGGATAACGCTCCTGACGTCATGGGGGAATCTGCACCCCGCCAAGCCAAGAATTTTTGGCCCTCCATCAAACGCCTCTTTTCCTTGCTTGCTCCATTTAAGCGCAGCCTATGGGCCGTGGCAGCTATGAATGTTGTCTGCATTTTCTTAGCCGTTGTGGCTCCAAAAATCATGGGCAAGGCCATGGACGTCATCTTCGCCGGAGTTATTTCCCGTAACCTTCCCACCGATATAACCGCCCAACAAGCCATCGATGGCATGCGCGCTCAAGGACAGGACCGCTTCGCGGACATGGCTTCCGCCATGGATTTCATCCCTGGCGAAGGCATTAACTTTAACCGCTTGGGCACGCTCATCATCACCGTAATCGCGATGTACATCGTCTCTTCCGGCTTCCAATGGTGGCAGGGCGCCATTCTCAACAAGGTGAGCATGGATACCGTATTTGACCTGCGTGAGCGGGTAGAGGCCAAGATTAATGCGCTGCCGTTGAATTACTTTGATTCCCAGCAGCGCGGCGATATCCTCTCACGCACCACCAATGACATCGACAACGTGCAGCAGGCACTGCAGCAAGCACTCTCGCAGCTGTTTTATGACGCTCTGTTGGTCATCGGCATCACCATCATGATGTTTAGCGTTTCTTGGCAGCTCGCGCTGGTTGCTCTCCTAGCTCTGCCGCTTACCGCCCTAGTCATCGGGGTCATCGGCGGCCGCTCACAGCGCCAATTCAAAACGCAATGGCGCTCTACCGGCCAGCTCAATGGCCAGGTAGAAGAATCCTTCTCCGGCCATGACCTTGCCATCGTCTTCGGCCGCACAGAAGCTATGACGGAGGAATTTGATAAGCGCAACGAAGAGCTTTACCGCTCCGCGGCAAAAGCACAATTCCTCTCCGGCAGCATGATGCCAATCATGCAGTTCCTGTCCTATCTGTCCTACGTTGCCATCGCGGTCTTGGGTGGCCTGCGCGTGGCTAATGGCCACATGAATTTGGGCGCAGCCACTGCTTTCATCCAGTATTCTCGCGAGTTCAACCAGCCGCTGGGCCAGCTTGGTGGCATGATGCAGCAGGTCCAATCCGGCGTGGCCTCGGCCGAACGCGTCTTTGAGCTTCTCGACGCCGAAGAACAATCCCCCGACACCACCGACGAGGACCTCCCCGGCCGCGCTCGCGGACTCGTTGAGTTCCAAGACGTTGATTTCTCCTACTCGGAGGATAAAGAACTCATCACCGGCCTCAACCTGCGCGTGGAGCCCGGCCAGACCGCGGCCATTGTCGGCCCCACCGGAGCCGGCAAAACAACCTTGGTCAACCTGCTGATGCGCTTTTATGAATTAGACGGCGGTCAGATTCTCATTGACGGGCACGATATCGCCCGCATGCCCCGCCAGACGCTGCGCTCCCAGGTGGGCATGGTGCTCCAGGACGCCGTGCTTTTCAAAGGGTCGATCATGGACAACATTCGCTACGGCCGCTTGGACGCGACGGATGAGGAAGTCATCGCCGCAGCTAAAGCGACTTATGTGGACCGCTTCGTCCACGCGCTGCCCGAGGGCTACGACACCATTATCGATCAAGACGGCGGCGCCATCTCGGCCGGCGAGCGCCAGCTCATCACCATTGCCCGCGCGTTTTTGGCCCAGCCCGCGCTGCTCATTCTCGACGAAGCCACCTCTTCGGTCGATACCCGCACTGAGGTACTCGTCCAAGAAGCGATGAACGCACTGCGCGCAGATCGCACCTCCTTCGTCATCGCCCACCGCTTGTCTACTATTCGCGATGCCGATCTCATCCTCGTCATGGAAAACGGCACCATCGTCGAACAGGGCTCGCACGATGATCTCCTTGAAACCCAGGGCGCCTATTGGTGCCTGCACCAATCGCAGTTCAATAAGGCTTAAAGGGAAGCTGCAGCGTGGTTA
>OCJN01000208.1_pt1 | contig 15239 bp, 17 predicted proteins | sample 1480731 | NCBI WGS metagenome assembly OCJN01 (sample SAMN05301479, study PRJEB22388) | human skin metagenome | isolation source: Infant 1 DOL 23 skin | host: Homo sapiens | place: USA: Pittsburgh, Magee-Womens Hospital of UPMC | collected 2013/2014 | reverse complement strand
TGATATTAAAACAAATATTGTTGATTTTTTAATAACACAAAATAATTCAACTGAACAAGTCACAATATTTGGTGTGATGAGTTATATTTGTATCATACAATGCATCATCATACATTTAAAACATCAAAATATTAATAAAGAAAAGAGAGATAATAAACATGACAAGTAATTTATTTAGAGAACCTATAACTGTCGATATTGAATTATTAAAAATCCTAGTAAATACTAAAAATAATACATTTCATGAAAAATCAAAATATTTATTTGAGAATTTATCAGATAAAGCTTATGATCAACTTTATGATTGTTTATTTCAAACTGACCTTGTGAATGAAAGTAAATATCATGACACTAAACGTCACATCAAACAGATGATTGATTCAATCAAAGAAATGATTATGTATGAAACAATTGATTCAATGAGTGAAAATGCTTTTAATAAATTAAATGACACCTATAAAAAAGGAATTATTAACGTGTTTTTAACTGAAATGGAATACAATAATTTATAGTGAAATCATTAAAAAAGGCACCTAATTAGGTGTCTTTTTTTTATAAACAACGATTGTTAAACAGAAGAGCAAAGACATCACCCTTGAAAGTAACGGGTGATGTCTAGGTTGTGTTGTGATACTTAAAATAATAAGGAGTGTTATTTTATGGATAAATCTATCATAACAATATTAGCAACAAAACTAAAAGAAAAAAATATCAAAGCGCACGTCGTTAAATTAAAATAAAAGGAGAATAAAACATATGTCAAATGAACAATTAACAATTAATCAAACATCATTAAAAACAGGAATTGAAATTATTAAACGAATGTCTAATTTTACATTAAAACAATTATTAAACGGAAAAAATATAAGAAAACAAGCATTTGTTTTATATTCCCTACCAGGTATTGGTAAATCAGAAGGATTAAAATCACTTGCAAAATCTGATGATTATATAGAAACAATTGATATTAATGCTGAGTTTGGTGGATCACTCGACATGCCGATTCAACATGTATTTAAAGATGAATCTGGTCAACCACATGCACTCGTATTACATGCATTACATGAAAAAATTGATAAATTAAATGCACACGCAAAATCACATCCAAAAACACCTCATTATTTATTTTTAGATGAATTTAATCGTGGTGACGAGTTTATGAAACAAACATTAATGCAATTATTATTAAACACAAGACTTCCCGGTCATGAACTTGCACAAAATATTTTTGTAATTGGAGCTGGTAATACTTCAGAAAACATTTTCACAGATGATTTAATTGAAAATGATGTAAATCCACTTGATGTTGCAGCAAGAGATAGAATTGCCCCACTATTTATATCATTAAATACAAATGATTGGTTAAAATGGGCATATCAAAATAAAATACATCCATCTATCATTATGTTTATTGAACAATCAACAGATCCCGCTTCAAAATTATATCAAGCACCAAAAACAAATGATTCGACAGGAGCAACACCAAGAAGTTGGACTAAATTATCAGATTTATTAGGTGAATTTAATCCTAAAAAAGAATCACCTGCTATTTTAAAACCATTAATTCAGTCCCAAATTGGAACAGAATTATCTGATGAGTTTTTGGTACATTTATCAACAGAACCTAATTTTGATATTGATGATATGCTTAAGGATTCACATAACGCATTGCAATCATTTGAAAATTTAACAGCGCCAGATCGAAGACAAGCATTATTATTAATGCCTATGTTTCTAGAAAAACAATTAGAACGAGGTTCTACTACTTATTTCAAAAGTTTCGAAAATATATTAGAGACAAAGGATCAAACCACGCTTTCTACATTTATTAATATATACTTAGAAAATGATATATTAAGACAAAATTTTGAAAACTTATTTAGTGAATTAAACAAATCTGAACAATTTAATCACATTAGAAGTTTATATTCAGCAAACATGTAACAATAAAAAGAGAGCATTTATATGCTCTCTTTAATTTTAAAAATAAAAGGAGTTTTTTAACTATGAACATTGAAAATATAAAAAATCAAATAAACCCAGAACATATGACTCAAAGTGTTATTCAATGGTTTGATTCTGTTGAAAAACAACAAGATGAAACGATTGAAGATGGTTTAATTATTGAATTTGAAGACGTTTATACACACCCAACAAACCCAAATATTTGGAAACGATTTATACAATCATTAAATTTCTTAATCAAAGGTAAAAGTTATTATGAAAAAACAATAGCTCCAGTTAATTTGCTACAACAATTAACATTAGTGATTACTAATAAATTATCAGCACCTATGGCTGTATCATTATTACACCCTGATGATATGTTTAATGAATTACCTAAATTTAAAGCAAAACAAAAACCTTATTTATTAATTAACCCTGAATATCTATTTCAAATGTTAATCAGACAAGAACATGAACATTTTGATAATATTGATATTCTATTTGATAGAACATTAGGTATTTTAATACATGAAACATATCATGTATCACGGGGTGATTTATTATTAGAAATAAAACATCATTATTCATCTGAAAAATTAAATGAAAAGTATAAACATGAATTAGAAACTAAAAACCTACAGTTTATAGATCAAAATGGTGAACCTAGTTTTACTGTTAATAATATTTATACTTTAAATAACATATTGATGGATGCATCTATTAACATGGATATATTCAATAATATATATTCAACACTAATGCCGCCTCATGCTCAAGATTCATTAGTGAGTGAATCAACCACTATAAACACAATTGTATCCGTAATGAATACAATTGACACTTCAAAATATCATATAAATACAATTTCTGATTTTTATAGTGAATCTATACATGTAATGTTTAAACAATACGCATTATTAAAATATTTAGAAACGTTACCTGAAAAACAAGAATCATCTGAAAATAATAAAGCAAATGATAATAATGATGATGAAAACAAAAATAATTCACCAAGCCAATCATTTAACAAAGATGATTTATTAAAAAAACACAGTGAAGCTACTAGTAATCAAACAAAAGAAGAAGAAGAAAATACAACATTTGATATTGATAATTTGATTAAAACATCTAATTTAAATGCACAACAAGAATCAAATAACAAATCATATAGTATTGAACCTTCTCATGGATTAAGATCTAAAATCTTGAAATTGCATAAAGCTAAAAAGCTACCAAAATTTGATTTTAAAGTAAAAGGTATTATTAAAGATTTTAACAATATGAAAAAATTAAATTATAATTTCAGACATATCGCTTACCCTAAAAGATTAGATATGTGTAGACATCAACCATCTAACGTAGAAGCAGGATTCCATGTATATATGGATGTATCAGGTTCAGTTTCAACAAAAATAATCAACAATATATTCAATATTTTAATTGCAACAACTGTAAATGAACCTGCATTTTTATATTTATTTGCTTCTAATATGACATCTGAACCCTTAGAAATCAAAAAGAATACTAAATTAGAAACTGTGATGAACTTTATTCAAAACGCAGATGTTGGTTATGGTACTCAATTTAAACATTTATTAGAAAACATAGTAGAACACCCTAACGAAAAACATGTTATATTTTCTGATTATTGTTTTGATGAATCAGAGTTTAAACCTTACTCTAAACAATTAAGAAAGACACCAATTATTCATGTTGTTGAAGATGAATCAATCATTGAACATTCAACATTTTTATCATTTGCAAAACAAAACCAAAAATACAATAAAATATTAAAACTTAAAGATTATACATTGTAAGGAGTGAAACGTATGGCAATCAATATATTTAAGAATAAAATTACAAAAACAACATCCAATACATCAGCTAAACTCATTGAAGCCTTTGAATTATTTTTAGATTATAAAAATAACAATAGAGATTTACTCAAATTTATTAGAAGTAATGAAGAATTTAATGATGGCTTAGGAAGTAAGTTATTATATATGGATAAAAAAACAAAAAATTTTAATGTTGTTCCCCTATCAAAAGAACCATCATTAGAAAATAAATTACCTATTATGATTAGAGATATTAATTCTTCTGATTATGTTCTAATATCACCAACACACACATTAAATGTAATCAAATATTTATCAACATCTAGTGATAAAAATATTATAAATAATTTTGTTAACGAATTAGAAACACTTAAAAATCAAATTATAGATATTAAAACAAATGATAATAATGAAGATGATCTAACAATTAACATTGGTGTTTATCCATTACTTAAAGAATTTTTAACTAAATATAATCAAGAAATAGTTAATGATAACAGAGCAAATAAAGACAACATTATAACCTTCCTTGAAAATATATTCCAAATTATGGTGTTATCTAATGTTAAAACGATCAAACAAGGAACACCTGAAAAATACACAATTGATTTAGACAAACTAAATCAAACTCAAGAAATTCAATACTCGTATACAAATTATTATTGTATAACTGAAGCTATTTCAAATAACTAAATATAAAGAAAAAGGAGATTTTAACTTATGGAATTATACATGAAAGAAATAAAATCATTTTTAAAAGCATCTAAAAGCTTAAAAAATTTAGGTTTAAAACTATCATTACTTACAGAAAATGCTTATGAAAAAACAAATAATATAGATATGAATGCCTTTACTAAAAAAATTAACACTGATGAGATAGATTTGTTAAAACAAGCACTGCCTCATCCATATAACAAAAAAAAGATTTTACCTTATATAGATGAAGTTTTTATTTATTTTCCAACTTCAAAATTTAAAACAAACCATGAAGATATTAATATATTCGTAAAAATTAATGATGAAATAGATAAAAACACAAACAATCATATTGATATTATCAAAGAGCATTTAAATGAAAATGATAGTTTAGTCGAATATCATGCATCTTCAGATAATGCAAAGTTCACAGGAACATTAGCTTCAAAAAACAGTATGCTTAATGTAATAGATGAAATTATAGATATTTTAGCTAAAGATATTGACGAAAATTGCGATATAAATGATGTTATTGAATCTGAATCTATCACTGATACATCTTTATCAGATGATGATTACAAAACATTGTTATATAGTTCAATGCTTGATGCAGAAAAAGATATGAAATTAGTTCGTTATCTATTTGAAAATCAATTGTCAATACTTAATTTAAGAGAAAGCAAAAAAGCTATTTTAAAATACATTAAAAACACAAAAATCAGATACAAAATATCTGATTTTAAATTAAAAACAATTATAGGTTATACCTTACTTTATAACATTAACAATGAAACACTTATTAGTTTACTTAACTCAAAAATTGAAGATCGATTAATTATAAGCAAACAAACACCAGACTTAAATTTAAAAATAGAAAAATTATAGGAGGAATTAATCATGGCTTTTGATAGTTACCAAATTAACGCTATTGAAGACAATTCAAAATCATTAATTATTACAGCAGGTGCAGGTTCTGGAAAAACAACAACTATGATCGGACGTACATTACGTGCTATTAATCACCCTGCTATTATGAAACAATTATCAAACAAAGTAGAAGTAGAAAAATACAACCCTGAACAAATCAGAGTTGTATCTTTTACGAATGTAGCAGCCGATACATTCAAAGAAAAATTAGGATATATATCCAATGGAGCAGCAGATGATGTAAATGTTTCAACTTTAGATAAGTTTGCAATACAAATTATTCAACATATATTTCCTAAAGCAAAATGTGATTTAGATGAATATGAAATTGCTAAAGTATTATATGAAGATTTAAATGATATAACACATTTACAATTCATATTTCCAACTTTTGCTCATTATTTTGAAATCATAGACAAAGCAAATCAAAAATTTTCAGACCAACACAGTAAACAACAAAAGAAAGATTTATATGATAATTTCATTGATATGTATGTTGAACATGTAATTAAAACAAAAACACCAAAAGATGAGTTTTCTATACCACTTCAATCTGTATATAAACTAGCAGTAATAACTATGATTAAATATAATTTTATACCAGATATCAAATTATTAATCGTAGATGAATTACAAGACACATCTGATGCTCAATTTATTTTACTTAATTTTCTACAATCTCAATTACATGATATGAAATTTATTGGAATTGGTGATGTATCTCAATCTATGTATAGATGGAATAATGCTAAACCACAAAGAGTATCTCAATACATTGATGAATATGAAGCAAAATTAATAACATTACCTAATAATTATAGATCTCATCCAGAAATTATTGATTTGGCAAACCATTTATTATCAAATAATATTGATAACATTGCTGGTATTCAATTAAATGCTAAATCAAAAATTGAATTCAATGATGATATAGAAAATAAAGTTGAATATGTTAATGGTATTGAATCAGTAGAAGAAAAAGTCAATGATTTATTAGCATTAGGTGTTAAACCTAATGATATTGCAATCATTGCTCGAAGTGGTTCTATCTTAACTAAAATAGAAAAGCTTAAGACAAATTATACAATTGATTACAATAACAAACAAAATCAAAGAACAAAAAGAATTAACTATTTATCATTTGTATCAAGACGATTATCTTATTATTTAACAAGATTAGAAGAAAAATCAGAAAGTCTAACAGAGATAGCTCAATTCTTAAAAGATAGAAAACTAAATGAACGCATCTATTATAATATTAATGATTACGTAATGATGAAACAAAACAACACATCACAATATTATATTAAACTTACAAAAGAATTAACAAAACATAAAATAAAATTATCTAACCAATTACAAAAATTGTTATATCAAGCACCAACTTCAGAATTAAAAGAAAATGAAATTACTTTATCAACAGTGCATGGTGTTAAAGGTGACGAATTTGACTATGTAATCTACGTACCTACTAAAAAATCTATAGGTAAAACTTTAGACATAGATCCTAACTTAAACAAAGAAGAAAAAGAATTAATTTGGGGAGGTTATGCAGAATTACAAAACATCGATTATGTTGCCGTAACTAGAGCAAGAGAACAAATTACAATTGTTGGTCACGGACAAAATTTCGGTACTATGAAACGTGAAATTGAAGATTGTAAAACAAATAATAAACCTTATAATAAAGATGTGGCTGCTTTATTAAGCCATTACACTTTAGAAAAGGACTGACATCACAATGCCAATTCCAAATGAATTGAAAAAAGAAAAAATATGGACATTATCTGATTCAGATAAAGTCCCATTAGATATAGGTATATTATATACATCAGGTGAAGAGGTTCCTTTCTCACAAGAAAGGAAATCTCTTTACTATACATATGATGTATGTAAAAAAGTACAAAAAATATACCCTCATACAAAAATAACAATCCATGCAACTTCCATCATTGAATTAACACTTGTTGATATAGAAAAAGAAGGCAATGTAGAAACAAATCCTTTTAAATATCTAGATTTCATTTATTTAGAAAAATCAACAAATGGTGGTTTGCATGGGTTATTAAATTATAAAGTTGAAGAAATGAATCAAATCATTAAAGATAATGATTTTCAAACAGAATTTTTCAACGATAATCATTTCATGATTATCACAGAAGACGAAATCAAATTACCAGAATCTAAATATCGACTATTTGATTTTCAAGAAAAATTAATAAAACCAAAACAAACAGAATATCATGTGACAAAACCATCAATGATAGATTTACCAGAAATCGAAAAATCATTAATAAGAAAACAAATATATGTAAAACCATATTCTGTAGCACCGCATCAAGACACAAGCTTAATTGAATATAAATACATGATTATGCTTGGTCGAAAATTAAAGAAAAAATTCAAATACAAAGATATAGATCAATTTATTAAACATCTTATATATGCGTGTGAATTGCATTTGCCTTACAGGGATAAACATTATCAAGTTATTAATTCACACGATTTTGGAGAAGTAACAAAACGAGAATATTCTATTATGAAAGCTGCCACCTACTTATACGAATAAATTCGTGTAGAAAAACGCTTTCGCGTTTAGGTGTCAAGATGACTAAAAAAGGAGGGTTATTCAAATATGCATTATTTAACGATAAATTATATCAAACTTAAAGAACATCTAAAAGATTTAGGTTATCATTTAACAGAAAAACATCAAACAATTAATGATATAACTATCTCAGATATTATTCATTTCATTAACCCCGCTGTTAATGCATATGATAACAAAAAAGAAAATCCTAGCTATGAAAAAAGCACAATTAATGCTTTGAAATTCGTTCAATCTAATGATGATTATTTCAAAAAAACATCAACTAAAAAGTTATTTGAACAAGGTTTTATATCAGAAGAAGAAAACAAAGTTGAAATTAATGTTGATTATTTATTAAATCAACTTACAAAAGATATTATTGAAAATCATTTAATAACACCAAGATATATCGAAAATGATATTGATATAAATTATAACTTTGATCATTATGAATATGATTATTATTATGAACTCACATTAGATGATTTAATTAAAGTACCACTCATTCATCATAATACAATTGATGTTATTGAAAAAGTTAATGAAATATTTGACGATAATGATGTTATATCATATGAAGATCAATATGGTACACCAAATTATTAAAATATTAGCTTGGTAGTAAACTATATTTATAGTATAATATATTTAGCTACAAATTTAACATACACCCATGTGAAAAAAAATAAACAATATATAGAAAAGAGGACTTTATTAATGGCAAACACAAATGACGCAAAATTATTAGAAAATACAACAATCGAGTATGTTGAAGATAGTGAACGTGGAGGCGATCCGAACTTAGTATTTAGTATGCCTAACCCACTAGATGAAGATCAACCTCAAATGAGATCAATTCGATTATGGACAAAAGAACGTGGCTCAAATCAAGTTTCAGAAGAAACAGTTCAATCTACAGAAGAAAGCCTACGTAAAAACTTAAACGATGAAAATATTACTTTTGCAGCTGATCCTAAAGATGCTGAAGATACAGATATCAGACACTGGGCAAAAAAACATAAAGGTGAACAAATTGATAATGTATACCAAAGAGGTCAATACTATCAATTAGGTTTAAACAACGGTAACTCAGCATCTGGAGGTTCAAAATTCCTACGCACATATGATCCAAATACAACAACTGAACCTTATGATCCAGAACAACACAGAATGGGCGTATTTAATGCACAATCTGATGATTTAAAAACTGCAATTAAAAACAATGATGTAACACATGATTCCGTTTATAAAAAACGTAATGGTAACTTTGGTGTTGCATTCAACAATCATATTATCCATGATGTTGTCTTAGAATCAGCAAATGGTTTTAAAGAAAAAACAGATAATACAACTAGAACTGAATTCTTAGAATCATTACTTGATGCTTTCAGTATTGTTAAAAAGAAAGAAGCTAATAAAATCACAAAAGAAGAACTAGAAGAATTTTTAGAAAAAGTTAAAGAACATCCTGAAAAACATGGATTTAAAGAATTAATGCGTTTTATCGGAGGTGCTAATGCTCCTCTATTACCAAAACAAATTGCATCAATTGCAAAAGACGCATTACAATCAAGTACTCGTACAACAATTGCGTTTTATATTAAAAATCCAGACACAGGTTATATCTATAGAACAAGTAAATTAAATGTAAATCCTGATATCACAGGATTTGAACCAAACTTCTTAGAATATTTCACTGGAGATATTTCAAGAAAAGATGTTATTGATTTTGTAACAAACTTACAAATTCCTGATTTCAGTGAAGTAAGTAAAGACGTTTTAGAAACAAAATTAGACGGTTCAGTTAAAAATTTAGATGATCCTGAATTTGGAGATGTACCAACAACAGTTTTAGAATTTATTAAAGCACTTGTTGTTAATAGACAAATCACATTAACAAGTAATATTCCTGCTGATAAAGATTACAGTAGAATGGGTTGTTATATTCAATCAATTGGTGATGTATCTATAATGAAATCAGAAGATATTGGTTTAGAACAACCAACAGTTGATAAAAATGAATCATTTACAGATACACCATTAAATGCTACATCAAATGTTGAATCAGAAATTAATCAAGACGATATGCCTTTCCCTACTAAAGAAAAAGAAGACGACAATAAAAAAGAAGTAGAAGAAGAAAAACCGTCTAAGTCTAATCCTTTTGAACCAGATGAAGAAGGAGAAGATGAAAAAGCTGGATTCAAAAAATCAACAAACCCATTTGACATTTAAAAAACTATTAAACTAAATAGGCATCTATATAATAGGTGCCTATTTTTTAATTAAAAATATCGGTGATAGAAAATGAGAAAATATCAATATGATAAATTTACAGATGAAACAGCTAAAGTTTTATATCAAAAATTACAAAAAAATAAAGCTCAATTGTTACCTATAGGTGCTGGTACTGGTAAAACATATATTGCTATTCATACAAGCGCTATGATTGATAAAGAAGCTCATTTAATTATTGTATGTCCTAAAGGTAAACATGAAGAAAAAGATTGGGATAAATCCATTGATAGTTATAACGAAGTAACAGGTTCTAACTTAACTTATCAAACAATCACTTATGGTAAAACACGTAATCCTAAAAATATGAAACCTATTTATGACAGAGTAAAAATATCAAAAAAAGGTATTTTAATCATAGATGAAGTACATGCAATCAAAGGTGTTACGACAGGACAAGCTCAAGCTTGTATTGATTTAGCCAATAATTCAAACATATTAAAAATATTAGGATTAAGTGCAACAGATATACCAAATACACCATTTGATGCAGCCGCCTATTTAATAATGAATGGATTATATCGTAATATTACTCATTTCAAAAAAACACATGTGGTAAGAACACATCCTGAATATCATAACCCTATTTATGAAAACGAAAACGATATTAAAAATCTAGATTTATACAAACAAAATATTCAAAAAACATCTGTATATGTTGATACAAGTAAAATTTTACCTAAAGTTGATAATTACTATGCTTTATTAGATTTATATACAGATACCAAATACATTGAACCTTTATTCAATGATGATATCCACCCATTTAAAGATAAAACAAAACGAACAAGCGTTGGTCATTATAACCAATCAATTCGATATTGGCGTGATAAATGGTATGAATCATCACAAGAATCAACAATGATGCTACGACGTATTGTTGCAAAAGATCCAATCAGAAAACTAACATTATATAATATTCTTAATAAATTATTAAACACTGATAACGAAAAACATATCATTGTTATTTATAAATTTAAATGTGAATTAGAAGCTATTGCTGAAGTATGTAGCAAAATAAACTATGATTTTGAATTTAGACAAATCAATGGTAATAAAAAACAATTAGCTAAATCTAAAAAGAAAAAATCAATCATAGCATTACAATATCAAGCTGGTGGTGCGATCTACACTCTTTCCCTACACGACGCTCTTCCGATCTCTTCTATTTTTTACGGACCAACTAACTCATATCAAGATTTTGAGCAAGTTAAAGGTCGTAATGTACGCCGCTTTATGAATTGTAAAATAGAACATTACTATATATCTACTAAAAATAGAATTGATTTTGAAGATTGGCAACGTGTTAATAATAAAGAATATATGATGAATAATATCCATCAAATGAGTATGTATAAAGAACTCGAAAAATTCTTATAAGAAAGATGTGTAATAATGTTTCAATTTATAAAAAAATTATTAACATATGAATATAGACCATTAGGTATGTTAACCTTTTGTTTAATTAATGTTACTTTAGTATGGACATTAAATGAAAATAAATTATCTAATACCCATCTAATTGTTGTAACAGGATCTTCAATTATATTTTATATGTTTTATAAAACACTAACATCATCAAAACCAAACGATAAAAATAACAAAAAGGACGGTGATAAATAATGTTGATGTATAACCATAAGGGTGAAAAAAATACAGATGATTTTGACGATATCATCATGTATGGTTCTGGTTCATCTGGTAATTCATTATATATCAAACCTTATAAAATTATAATTGATTTAGGTTTAGCATATCATCATTATGATGAAGATATATTTTATAATTTAAAATATATCTTATTAACACATGAACATGGCGATCATTTTCATGTAACAACAATTGAGCGTATTCATAAAAAATTCCCTCATATCACCTTCGTTATGAGTGAACATTTACATGGTGTTGCATTTGATATTTTTGAGAAAAAAGGTAGAGATTTCAATGATATTAAAAATATTCAAATATTATCAAAAGATGAACCCTTAATATATGAAATTGAAGAAGATGAATATGCTTTAATTAAACATACAATGACCGATCATGGTGATATACCAAACGTTTCATATACAATTAAAGGATTTAAACCTATCGATTCAATTGATGAACCTGTAATATTATATGCTTCTGATTTAATATCAACAGAACCATCACGTCGAACTGAAGGTTTACCTAAAGATGAAATTTATAATTTAATGTTTTTAGAAGCCAACTATGATGCTGCTGATGTTTACGAAGTATTAAAACACGATCCGCATGATAGAAAAGCATTAGGAAATTTACGACATTTATCTGAAGAAAATGCATTTAATTATGTGTACAGATATCTAAACAAAGAATATGGTTATTTTATTCCGCTTCATGCAAGTAATGAATTTGGATCCTTCATCCAAATAAGAAAATGAGGTGGAGTAAATGAACATTAAAAATTTTGAAGAAATTAAAACATTCATTAAAATCAATGATGAAAATTACAGTAATGAAATCAAAATTAAAGAATCAAACTTTAAAATTAAAAATAAAATCATAAACATTATTTTAATCTTAGACTTAATAGTTCAAACAATATTAAGATTCATTTACGATAATTCTATGTTGTTATTGTTTATCTTATTAACATTCTTATTGTTAAGTATAAAAGTATATTTAATACGCAAACTAATAAATAAAACAATTAATATAATGAATGATTTAGATAAACGAGAAACATTACTCACAAATAATTTAGACAAAACGCAAATAATGATCAACATGTCTGGGTTTTCAATCTTAATATGTTTAATACAAATATGTATATTATTTATATAAAGGAGTTTTTACAATGGCAAATGAAGAAAATAATCAAAAAGAATTATTATCCATCCAAAAAGCAATGATAGCAGATAAAGTAATGCCAATTATTAATATGGTCGTGGATAATAAAGATGTTGATAATGATGAATTAAAATTTGAAAATTTAATTGGAAAAACAATCACTGTTATTGGTAAAGATGGATCTGTTGATGTTAATTTTAAAGAATTAAAAGATAATAAAGAAATACTTACAAATCTAACACCAAGATATTTAGAATATACAACAGACGATGACGCGATTATTGTTGATATAAGAGATAACAAAGATTTTGATGATTTATTATTTAAAGATGTATTTAATCAAGATTCTGAATAATATTTAATAAAAAGGAGATTAAAAAAAATGACTGAAACAAAAAATAAAAATGAACTTATTACTATATCTCAAGTAGAATCTGATGCCAAACCCACATCAGAATTAGTAAAAATAGTACAAGAAATGCCTACTGTTATTGAAAAAGCTAAAAAATTATTAAAAACACCTGCAAATGAATCATTGGATGAAGATGTATTCAAAGAAACACAAAAAGAACTACGTGAATTCAATAGATATCATAAAGATATTGAAGGTTCAATTAAAAATGTAAGAAAAGCATTTGATACACATAAAAAAGAAACAGAAAATCAAATTAGACAAATGCTTGAAAAAGCAGGTTATGATGAACTTTCTGAACTCGTTGATGAAATTAAAAACAGAGAAAAAATGATTATTAATAATCGTAAAAATGAACGATGGGATGAATTAGAAAAACATTACAACAAAGTTTTAAATGAAACATATCCTGACATTAAAGAAAAATTGCCAAATTTAAATTTCAAGAATTTCCAAGCGAACCATAATAATTTAATTTCTGGAGCAAAAACATTCAAATTAAATGATAAAATTTATGGTGCTGTAAGTGATCATCTAAATCAAGCAAATAAAGATTTAAAAGCTATATTAGAAATGGAATCAATATATGAAGATAAATTACTACAACATTATGAACAAACACTTGATTTATCTGATATTTTCATTAAAGAAAAACAATTGAAAAAAGAAGAAGAAGATATTCAACGTAGACGTGCTGAGAAAATGAAAAGACAACAAGAAGCAATTGAAAAAGAAAATAAAAAGAAAGAACAAATTGCTAAACTTCAAAATGAAAAGACTAAAGAAAAACCTAAACCATCCACAGATAATATCAAAAAACTAGCTAAAGTCTATACATGTGTGAATGATGCAGCCAATCAATATGCAGGTGATATTACAGATGAACAAGCAAAAGAAACATTAAATGAAATCTTAGAGATTATCAATAATGATTAATTTCATTAAAACATTATGGTTTATTGTTGGTAGCTTGTTTTATCTAATAGGTATCATTGCTGTTAATTATTTAATTGGATTTTGGGTTTTCATCATATTAGACAATGGTTTACTAAAAGATATTAAATGGTTAGATTTGGCATTATTTGGAGTTGTAGCACCAATCGCTAATATTATTGTCTATGAACTATGGCGAAAGACTTATATTGATTAAGGGAAACAAATAGTTTCCCTTTTTCTTTAATCAAATAAGAAAAGAGATGATTAATATTGAAAACGCTAAAAATTCTTATTATTCCTTTATTGTTATCTGTCTTAGCATTATCAGGTTGCTCTGAATTAAAAGCACCTATTGATGAATCAATGAAAAGTGATAAAAACACAACACTTCATTCTGATATTAAACAAGAACCTTTTGCTTTTGAAAAGAAAAAAGAACTCAAATTCAAAGACTTAGATGATATAGGTAGACCACAGGATGCACATATTAGATTGAATTATAAAGATAAACCTAAAGACGAACGAGCACCCTACTTAAAATATAATCCACCTGGTTGGCATAATTATAAAGTAAAATATACAGATAAAGGAAAAACAAGTAAATATTGGACATTCAACCGTTCTCATATGGTTGGTTATTTATTTAGTGGGGTGAATGATGAACCTAAAAACTTATTCACAGGAACATCTCATTTAAATAAAGGTGATTATAATGGAATGAATCAATCTAATCAAAAGATCGGAAGAGCGTCGTGTAGGGAAAGAGTGTAGATCTCGGTGGTCG
>OCJN01000205.1_pt1 | contig 16191 bp, 17 predicted proteins | sample 1480731 | NCBI WGS metagenome assembly OCJN01 (sample SAMN05301479, study PRJEB22388) | human skin metagenome | isolation source: Infant 1 DOL 23 skin | host: Homo sapiens | place: USA: Pittsburgh, Magee-Womens Hospital of UPMC | collected 2013/2014 | reverse complement strand
GTTGAGTCAAGTTATATTCTTTATACATAAGGCACCTCGTTAATTTAGTTTATTGGTATTTATTAAATTATACGAAAGGGCCTTATTTTTCAAAGTACTTTAATATAAAATTACATATAAACACAAAGTATTTTGGCGAGACTCTTGAGGGAACAGGACAAGCTGAAGACTACAGGCTGAAGCTGTCCCCTAAGAAAGCGAGCCAACAATACGAAGTATTGTAAATAAATAGCCAGTAAATGAATTTATGAAAATCCATTTACTGGCTATTTTGCTAGGAATTATGTCCCAGCCTCTCTTCTCTTTCCTTTCAATCCATAATAAATATTGTATACATATAAAGTCTTAGAAAGTAATCAGTTTATCGTCGTATGTAAATTTGATACTACAGACCCATGATTTCTTATGATTTATCTTTTATTATTTAAAGTGTAGAGAGGCAAGGGAGGTATAAACAACATGATTATCTACAGAAGAAATATAGAAAATGGAACACCCATTTATGAAATCATAACTAAAACTTTCAAGACAATTACTATAAAGTGTGATGAAACTTTTAATAAGTATGAAATCTATCAATTGCTCTCTCTACTAGAGAATGACGTTGACAACATGCCGACAAGTTACTCATATCGTTAACGTTATTCTAGACAACTAGACATTGCATCAAACCTAATTGAGATTTAGCACTTTTGTCTTTCCAGTCCCAAATAAAATGAGTTTTAAAGCATTTAGTCCCTTAATACGTTTAGCTTTAAAGACATTCTATCATCCCTAAATTAACACTCACCTTAACAAGTGAGAAACGCTAATGTTAGCCAAAACTTGTCCCCTTTTGTAGCTCGGAGAGAACCTTTGAGCATTGCTAACATTAGCGTTTTTAATTATTTAATTTTAAAAAATATTATTATTTTTATCATTCTCAACTTCTAGTAATTGTTAGTTTGATATCATCATATGTTTTAAAAACTACAATTTCATCATTTTCTTTTATTAAAAATTGTACTTCCTCCTCTATATTTATAGGTTTTATGTACTTAATTTTGTAATTCATCCAATTCACATTAAGTTCAGAAAATACTTTTTCACATATGAGTTGTCCCGGTACAATGGAACGATGAATCGGATTCTCATCATTAACTATAGTTAAATATTCATTCACCATTTCTATTGTAAATTTCATAATTTATCTTACCTCGATAAATATTTGTTTTATATACATACAATGTTTTTTATCTTTATTGATTTCGAGTCCATATGTATATTTAATGATATTTTTAATTAATTTTTGTGAAACCTTATGCAATGTCGCTTCATACGTACAATCGACTTGAAGTTGATGTTGTGTCTTAATGTGTGTCTCTTTTAATATGATAGGCTTCTTTGAAAAAGATTGAAATAACTCAAATTGTGGCCATAACTTGGCACACATAAGAGTAGGAACATAATGGTCATACTTTATATTAAGCAATTCACAATAATTTTGAACTTTTTCATTTGTAAATTGAACTTCTCTAATTTCCATACCATCTTTCAAATAAAGCTGCATTTCCTATCCCTCCACCTATTCCCATAGTTGCTATAGTTCTAAATTGATGTTTCATATAAAATAAACGTGTGACTAACGCTGCTCCACTTGCACCATATGGATGCCCTGTAGCAATTGCTCCTCCCCAACAATTCAACTTATTCAAAGGAATGTTAAGCTGTTGTTGGCTAGCAATAACTTGAGAGCTAAATGCTTCATTTAATTCTACTGCATTTATATCATTTATAGTTAATCGTTCTTGAGCTAATAATTGATTTACTGCTAGCACTGGACCTACTCCTAAATACTGTGGTTGAACACCTACAGTTGCACTATTCACAAACTTAATCCCTTCTGTGAATCCTAATTGACGTGCCCGATTTTCTTCCATAACAATCAGTAATACTGCACCATCATTTTTCTTACAACTGTTTCCTACTGTGACTGTTCCTTCATTTAAAAGTGGTTTAAGTCTGCCAAGTGTTCTGAGAGTAAGTTGAGGTTTAATACTTTCATCTTGATTAAAATATTCACCTTTCACTTTGAACGGTAAAATTTCTTGGGAAATATTACCGTTATTCATATTTTTTGATGCCAACTGATGACTGCGATACGCAAAGTCATCTTGTTCATTTCTACTGATATGATATTTCTTCGCTACATTTTCGGCTGCTTCAATCATTGAAGGGTCTTCTCCTTCTCTTGCAAAAGGCGCCCGTTCAAAAAATTGTGGAAACTCAGATTCATAAACTGACTGCGGACGTTTGATTTTCCAAGGTGCTCTACTGGTACTCTCAACACCACCTGCAATATATATTGTTCCAGCACCACTTTGTACCATCCTACAGGCCTGTATAACGGCTTCAAGACCTGAGCCACATTGACGATCAATTGTTATACCAGGTATTTTAAAATCTAATCCCGCTTCAAGTAATGATTTTCTAGCTAAATTCCCCCCATTACCTACCGTATTACCTAAAATGACGTCATCCAAAAGAGACATTACTTTTGGATACTGATTTGTAAAATGATTAAATAAAGGTTCTAGTAATGATTCAGGTTCTAAATGCCTCAATCGGCCACCATACTTACCGAAAGCTATACGTTTTGCTGCAATAATAACAGGTTGTTTCATTTTTATAACTCTCCATTAATAAATTTATTTTTCATCTCTTTTCTAGCAATCTTTCCTGATTCTGTATAAATCATATGGTCAATTTTCTTTAATTTTGATGGAACTTCTTGTCTTGAAAGATGTTTCATTAAAAAAGATTTAATTTGTCGGTAATTCAATTGTACTTTACCTGAATAAAGCAATATCGCTATTTCTCCAAATTTAGCATGTGGTATACCAATGACAAGGGCCTCATCAATGCCTTCAATATCCATAATTAAGCTTTCAATAGCTGTTGGATATACATTAATCCCCCCAACTATAATACGATCACTCTCTCTACCTACTAAAAACAAATGTTGATTTTTAATATAAGCGAAGTCGCCTGTTTTAATCCATGCCCCCTCTTGATTGCTTTGTCCAACATAACCACTAAACACCATTTCACTTCTAACGGCTAATAATCCTACTGCATCATCATCTTGATTTAATAATCGTGTCTCGACATGAGGGAAAAGTTTACCAACAGAATTAGCAGGAGATGATTGGTTAAAATTGTAGCTTATAAAACTTGCTTCAGATGTCCCAAAAAATTCTATTAAATTTGCTTGTGGATATAAATTTCTGATTTGTTGAAACTGTTGCAATGTAAGTTTAGCACCACTACTCAAAATACTTTTAATCGATGAACAATGTCGTTGGGTTGAAATAAGTTGTTGTACCATCGTTGGCACTACAAATATTGCTGTCGCTTTGTTCAACTGATTAATAAGACGCATAAAAGATAGTGGATTAAAATTTTTTTGACCTATAAATGTTTTTCCAGTACTTAATGCATAAATACATGCGTACAATGAAAGTGAATGTGATAAAGGACCCGGTGCTACAATGGTTTCTTCACAATGCTGGAGTAATTTCTCATTTTCCTTAAAAGAAACTATCCAAGAATGTTCATTTCTATAAAACGCTTTGGGTAAACCTGTAGTTCCTGACGTGAAACCTATATGTATAACATTACGTGGGATAACCTCATCATTATAAATTGAGTTATCATGATTTGAGGTAAGATGATTATCTTTAATTAACCATTGTATGTCATAACTTTTTACAAGTTGATGTATCCTTTCATTACTCCATTGATGATTAAAAATACAAGGAATTCCACCTCTTTGATGTACCGCAAAATAGTTAATAATATTATTTACAGGATGTTCATCCATTAGACCTACTTTTTTGTTTAATTTTACTTCTTTATAGCGCATACTAGCCTGATAAATTTCTTTACTTAATTCTCCATACGTTAGATGTCGATCTTCAAACACTAAAGCTAATCGATGCGGGTATTGATTAATATAATGCTGTAAATATTCCATTATTTTTTTCATCTTCATCACCATTTGTAAACACTTTATATAATTATGTTTACATTATACTTGCTTCATAGTTTTAAAAAAAGAGTAGGATAAAATTCCTCATGAATTATCATCCTACCATTGAAAATATTATAAAATTGTTAAAAATTCTTCTGGATCATTAACAACATAATGAGGATCTTCATGCAACAATTCGTGTGCAGATTGTGCTCCCCATGTGACAGCGCATGTTTGCACATGAGCTTGATTCGCACTCTTGATATCTTGTGCTGTGTCCCCTATATACACGGTTTTACCTATCATTAAATGATGTTTCTGTATCAAATTTTGAATCGTTTCACAAAGAAGTTTGTCTTCATTTTTAATACAGACACCTAATGAATCAGTTATAAAACGGCTTAATCCGAGATAATCTAAATACTTTTGAGTTGTTAGTGTTTCTTTATTAGATACTACAAATATTTTTTTCTTTTGGTTATGTAAAAATTTTAATACTTCACTTATTCCGGTATATTCTTTTGATTGATGTATTTCATCGTTGCTAAAACAATGATTGTATTCATCTATTAATTTTTCTATTTGATAAAAAGACAGTTCATGTGAAGCTAGCGCTTTAAAATTGTTATATAAATTTAAATGATATGTATGTAAAATAGCTTGTTCTATAGGTTCATCTAAATTTAATCTTTTAAAAGCGCTTTGCGTAGCTTTGACGTGACATGTTGTTGTATCAATTAGCGTTCCATCAAAATCAAAAATATAACTATCAAAATTCATGATGTTCACCTCATAGTTTAAGTTATATTATAAATATACACTTAAAGGAGTAATGTTGCACCATTTATTAAAAAAGCACCTTTGTCTAATCATAGACAAAAGTGCTCATCTCTCATTCTAGTTATTCTAAATTAGCATGATTCTCTTGCATTGTTTTTTCACTAATGTGAAATGCATCCATTAAAGGTAATACAACACTATCTAAGAATATAAGTGAAGCCTGTTCAAATAAACTACCAAGTGGTTGTTTCGAACCCTCAACATCATGTTTAGTACCTGCAAGCAATTCAACAACCGTCTCTGCAAGATTAGCGATTGGCGATTCCGCATTTGTAGTTAATAAGACAATTTTTGCACCCACAGATTGTGCTTTTTCAGCTAATAATCTTAAGTGTTCTGTAGAACCTGAACCTGAAATAATAATAAACAAATCATGTTCTTTAATTGAAGGTGTTGTTGACTCACCTACAACGTAGGCATTTTTACCTAATTGATTTAAGCGCATTGCAAAACTATTAGCAACAAAACCTGAACGACCTTTACCAGCTGTAAATATGCGATCTGCACCTATAACATCATTAGCAAAACGTTCATACTCTGTATTATCTACTTGAGATAAAGTAGAATCTAACTCTTCAAGAATAAGACGATAATTATTAAATTCACTCATCTTATTTACCTTCAATAGCTGCTCTACATTGTTTTGCTGCTTCTACAGGATCGTCAGCATTCGCAATACCGCCACCAACAATAACTAAATCTGGATCTTCAGCAACAATATCTTTGATAGTATCTGGTTTAATACCACCTGCTACTGCAACCTTAGAGTTTTTGATAACAGATTTAACTGTACGCAAGCTGTCTAATGGAGATTTTCCTTCAGCTTGTAAGTCGTAACCTGTATGAACTGCGATATAGTCTGCACCCATCTCATCTAGTTCTTTAGCACGTTGTTCTAAGTTTTGCACTGCTATCATATCAACAAGCAATGCTTTTCCATGTTTATGCGCTTCTTCAACTGCTGCTTTAATTGAAGCATCTTCAGCAACACCTAAAATTGTAACAATATCTGCACCATATTTTACTGCTTGGCTCACTTCGTAATCTGCTGCATCCATAATTTTCAAGTCAGCTAATACTTTAGCATTATTAATATTTTCATTTAAATGTTGAACTGCAGGTAACCCTTCATTAATTACAATTGGCGTACCAATTTCAACAATATCTACATATTCTTCAACTTTTTGAGCTAATTTTGCTGCTTCTTCTTTATTTAATAAATCAATGGCTAATTGTAGTTCCAATGAAATTCATCCTTTCGTTTTGAGAAATTCTCTTTTGCTTATAGTTGTATACCCTTCGCTAAACTTATTAAACATATAAAATATTTTGTATATAAAACAACTATATAATTATAAACAATCTGGCGCTGCTTCATCGTCTACATAAACTTCAACATTAGGGTGTGTGTGTAAAATGGTCGCAGGTACATCTTCGGTAACCTGTTCATTTAACAGTTTACTTATAGCCTCTTTTTTCTTTGGACCAAATGCGAGTAGGATAATCCTTTTTGCTTTTAAAATACTTTTTACCCCCATTGAAACTGCTTGTCTAGGAACATCCTTTTCATTGTCAAAAAATCGACTATTTGCTTTTATGGTGCTTTCTGTTAAGTTCACCACATGTGTTTCACTATTGAAGTCAGTCCCTGGTTCATTAAAACCAATGTGACCATTTTCTCCAATTCCTAAAATTTGAATATCGATTGGCCCTCTTTCATCTAATAAATTGTTATATCGTTCCGCTTCTGCTTCTAGATTTTCTGATAATCCATCAGGAATATGAATGTGATTTTTAACAAAATGAGGATATTGCTCAAATAGCACTTTATTCATGTAGGTATGGTAACTTTGTTGATGACTTGCTTTTAAACCTACATATTCATCTAAATTAAATGTTTCAACCTGCGACACATCAACTTTATTTTTGATTAGTAAATTTACTAAGTAATGATATACGTCAGTCATAGTTCCACCAGTTGCTAAACCGAGTTTGGCATGAGGGTGCTGCTGTATTTGTTTAAACAACTCGCATGCTACATAAAATGACGCAAGATTTTTTGAATCTAAATTAATAATTTTCAATATCAAACACCTCTAATTTCAATATCACAATGATTGATGACTAACGCCTTACTCTTTTATATCTCTTAAATTATACTGTAACAAATGATTAAGATTTTAAACATATTAACGCTCTATATGTAATATTCAACGTTATTTCTTGAATTTTTCCTAATTAAATCGAGCATTCGTGTACAAATATACATAGCTTTCTAGTAAAATAGATAGATAAACGAGTTTGCTGGTAAATAATATGTTTATCGGTAGTCCGTCACTGACATATTGTTTAGTTTAAGGGAGTGAACGTGTTGGAACCAATTAAAGAACAAGAAGTGCTAGATTTATTAACTTCTTACTCAAATCAGCCTGTTTACCTACACGTTGAAACAACAAATGGTGCTTATGCAAATCATTTCGATCAACGCGTATTTAACGCTGGAACATTTTTAAGAAATATTGTCGTGACTTTTGAACATGCACAACTTAAAGGCGGCGACAAAGATCCATATCGTGTAGGTCTTAAATTAAAAGATGGTGGCTGGGTTTACGTGCAAGGACTTACGCACTATGAAGTTAATGAGAATAACGAATTTTTAATTGCAGGTTTTAATTATGAAGGACAATTGGCTGCTACAATAGAAATAAGTAAACAGCCATTTACTATATAAAGGAGGTTGCCAATCATGACTGATGAAAGACACGTACTTGTGATTTTCCCCCATCCTGATGATGAAACTTTTTCGTCTGCTGGAACTATCGCAAGTTATATTGAAAAAGGTATTCCCGTCACATATGCATGTCTTACCCTAGGACAAATGGGACGTAATCTAGGTAACCCTCCTTTTGCAACAAGAGAATCTTTACCATTTATACGTGAACGTGAGTTAGAAGAAGCATGCAAAGCAATTGGGATTACAGATTTAAGGAAAATGGGGTTAAGAGATAAAACTGTTGAATTTGAACCTTACGATCAAATGGATCAAATGATTCAATCACTTATTGACGAAACAAATCCATCATTAATTATTTCGTTCTATCCTAAATTTGCAGTTCACCCTGATCACGAGGCAACTGCAGAAGCTGTAGTACGTACAGTTGGACGCATGCATGAATCAGATCGACCCCGTCTTACACTTGTAGCGTTTAGCAATGATGCATCAGAAATTCTTGGAGAACCTGATATTCAAAATGACATATCTCAATATAGTGATATAAAACTTAAAGCTTTTGAAGCACATGCTTCACAAACAGGACCATTTTTAAAACAACTTGCTAGTCCCGAAATAGATGGTCAAGCACAAAGTTTCTTAAAAATAGAGCCATTTTGGACATATCACTTTGAATCTTAAATGGAGGTAAAACATGACAGAATTTGACTTATCCACTAGAGAGGGTCGTTGGAAACATTTCGGTTCTGTTGACCCTGTCAAAGGTACGAAACCAACTACTAAAAATGAAATGACCGATTTACAAAGTACTCATAAAAATTTCTTATTTGAAATAGAGGAAGTAGGCATTAAAAATTTAACTTATCCAGTTTTAATTGATCAGTACCAAACAGCTGGTTTATTTAGTTTTTCAACGAGTTTAAATAAAAATGAAAAAGGCATTAATATGAGTCGCATATTAGAAAGCGTTGAAAAACATTATGATAATGGCATTGAACTTGAATTTAACACACTACATCAATTGTTGCGTACTCTACAAGATAAAATGAATCAAAATGCTGCAGGTGTTGATGTGTCAGGTAAATGGTTCTTTGATCGTTATAGTCCTGTGACTAATATTAAAGCTGTAGGCCACGCAGATGTTACTTATGGTTTGGCTATTGAAAATCATACCGTTACACGCAAAGAATTAACTATTCAAGCCAAAGTAACAACACTATGTCCTTGCTCAAAAGAAATTAGTGAATATTCCGCACATAATCAACGTGGTATCGTTACAGTTAAAGCATATTTAGATAAAAATAATGATGTCATCGATGATTATAAAGATAAAATTTTAGACGCTATGGAAGCCAACGCTAGTTCTATCTTATATCCAATCTTAAAACGTCCTGATGAAAAACGAGTAACAGAACGCGCTTATGAAAATCCACGATTTGTTGAAGATTTAATTCGACTAATTGCAGCTGACTTAGTTGAATTTGACTGGATTGAAGGGTTCGATATTGAATGTCGTAATGAAGAGTCTATCCACCAGCATGATGCTTTCGCACGTCTGAAATATCGCAAATAAAACATTGAATTTCAACTACAATGCCAGTTGTATTTTTAGTTTATAAGATGCAACTGGCAATTTTTTAGCATCATCAATATCGATGATACATAATGTAACACAAAAGAAACTCACCCCATGCTAAACATTCAATGTTGAATTTATTAAAGGTCGTTACGAATCTAAATAAATCAGAAATTCTAGATTTAATTTATTGTAGTGTATTTATGCACTTGTAATTTACATACATATTATAACGTTTACAACCAGCTTTAAGTCATCAGATTAAAGTATTTATTAATCACACATACGTGTTTACTAACAAATGAACTTCAAACAAATGCATCAATTCAATTATAGGTTACCTGAGCTATTGACAAACTATTTACATTTAATACATTCGACTAGTGAACCAAGAATGTGTCATGCTATGAAGAAAGGTGAAATTCATGATTACTGTTTTAGTCATTACTATATTTTTTATTACAGTAACTTTAATAATTTGGCAACCAAAAGGATTAGATATAGGGATTTCTGCAGTCATCGGCGCGCTTTTAGCTATCGTTACTGGAGTAGTGAGTGTCTCAGATATATTAGAAGTGACAAGTATAGTTTAAAATGCCACACTTACCTTTGTCGCAGTTATCCTTATTTCATTAATCCTTGATGAAATAGGATTTTTTGAGTGGTCTGCCATACATATGGTTAAAGCATCGCAAGGACATGGATTAAAAATGTTTGTGTTTATCATGATATTAGGTGCAATTATTGCAGCATTTTTTGCTAATGATGGAGCAACCTTAATTTTGACGCCTATCGCTTTAGCGATGATAAGAAATTTAGGTTTCAATAAAAAGCTAGTGTTTCCTTTTATTATAGCTTGTGGGTTTATCGTATATTCCACATCATTACCACTTGTTGTAAGTAATTTGGTTAACATTGTATCAGCAGATTACTTTGGTATTGAATTTGTTGAATATTTAAAGCGTATGTTTATACCTAATTTATTTTCTCTATTAGCTAGTATCTTAATATTATGGTTTTACTTTAGAAAATCCATCCCTAAAACATTTGATATATCAAGTATTTCTGAACCTAAAAATGCTATACGAGACACACGATTATTTAAAATTTCATGGATTATTTTAGCTTCATTACTTATAGGTTACTTAGTGAGTGAGTTCATACCCTAATAAACAATGACATTTTAATAGAGTCTGATATAGTTGTCACATTGTGTAGTGATGCAGATGCAAACTGTCCAGTTTCACCTAAAAACGTCACTAAAGAACATTGGGGATTTGATGATCCTACTGGTAAAGATTGGTCAGAATTTCAACGTGTAAGAGATGAGATTAAAGTAGCGATTGAAACATTTGCTCATAGAGAGTAACTTAACTCAAAACTTAAAACTCACTATTATTTATACTTTTTAACAAATTTAACAACATACTTGGCTATAATACTGATGAGTGAAACTACAAGAACAGAAATATACTAAGTGGAGTAACCATGACAAACAATTAAAAACCGTTTATCGTGGGTGCTATCACAATAGTTGTATTCATAAACAATAAAGTTTATTATAAGCTCGTTTGTAAGTGACTCGTTATTTTAAATTTTTTGATTATAAAGAGGTAAATATTGTTAGTAGTATGTATTTTCGTGTGAATTATTTTTAAATGTTTATTAGTTCTATTAATATTATAAGTTTTTATTATGTTACAATGTTTGTAAAATAAACTTAATTATATGAGGTAAATTATGTACTATTTTGTAGGTAATAACATCGGTCATAAAACTGCTGGTATAGAAAAAGCAATGATTAATCGGTTAAACCTATTTAAAGCATATCATTATCAAGCTAAAATTTTATTACTAGCATGGAATCGCTATTTAACTCAAACAGCATCGCAATATATTAATAGCGAAGATTATGTAAACATGTATGATTATTTTCAAGAAGCAAGTAACGTAACATCAGTGTTCAGTAAAAATTGGCTTCATTACTGGAGAGATGAATGTGGTTATACTATAAAACCGGTTTCTGAGACAAATGACGTTCTGATATATGATCAACAACAATTTATAATGTATGCGCATTTTGCTGATGAAGCTTATCAAAAAATTGATTACATTAATTACTTTGACACATCTAGAAGAAAAATAAAAAGAGAGTTATACGATACACGCGGATTTTTAAGTTGTGTTAGAGTCTTATCAACGGACCAAAAAATACAAGCGGAGTACTATCTTTCTCCTCAAGGAAACGTGAAAATTGAAAAGTATTATGATATTAATTCAAATCATCCCTATGAGGCAAAAAAGATTATATTAAATCATTTAGGTAACACGCACTTTTTAAACAATGAAACTGAGCTAGGTGCTTTTTTTATTGAAACAATATATCAAAATAGTGACTTATTCTTTAGCGATCGTAACCTTGTTACATCACATATATTTAACATAGTTGCATCTTACATCCCTGTTATTGCAGTGTTACATAGCACTCATGTTAAAGACGTTACTGATTTAGCGCATTCACCAATCAAAAATGTTTATAAAGGGGTTTTTGAACATTTACAAAGGTATAAAGCCATCATTGTTTCAACCCAACAACAAAAAGCTGACGTAATTGAGAGAATCAGTGGAGTTATTCCAGTATATGCTATTCCAGTTGGCTATTCATCTATCGATATGAAAAATTACTCTAATGAAAATAAATATGTTTCACCTAAGAAAATTATTTCTGTCGCAAGATACTCACCTGAAAAGCAATTGATACAACAAATCGAACTTATTAATAAGCTTAAAGATGCATTTCCAAATATCGAACTACATATGTATGGTTTTGGTAAAGAAGAACAACATTTAAAAGAACGAATTCAAGAATTAGGATTAGAAAAGCACGTAATATTAAGAGGTTTTTTAAAAGATTTAACTGATGAATATCAAGATGCATATCTAAATTTAATAACAAGTAATATGGAAGGCTTTTCCTTAGCATTATTAGAATGTGAGTCACATGGTGTACCTTCTATCAGTTATGATATTCAATATGGTCCAGGTGAATTGATACAGGATGGTAAGAATGGATATTTAGTAGAAAAGAATAATCAACACATGCTATTTGAAAAAGTAAAATTATTGCTCAACAACCCTCAACTTCAACAGTCTTTTTCTCACCATTGTATTGAAACTGCACAAAAGTATTCTCGAACACAAATCATGTTACTGTGGAAAAATTTACTTCAACATTTTAACTAAAGCATAAAAATATAAGTCGTCAAATTTTGCTATGAAGTCATTTATCATTAAATGGTTTCATAGTATTTTTTTGTATTAAATAAAAGAATTTTTATTAATTCAATAAAAAGGAACCATGAATTCATTTAAAATTCACGGTTCCTCTATTAAATCATTGTCAGATTGTGAGTTGTATATGTTTCTCCATAAATCATACATTTCAGTCATTTTTAATAGAAATGACCTTGTTTGCACCATCTTTTTCACAAGATATGATAAACGTGAAAGTTATATTATAGTTTTAATCAACATCTTACATTTGTTGGACTAAATATACTTTCTATTCAAATCTCATATCTGCTTCTTTCTATAAATTTCATTTGAACATTTTAATTTTTATTTTTTTTATTTTTGCGACGTTTCCCTAATAATAACGCTCCTAAACCTGCAAACAGAGTTCCAAGTAACGTGCCTTTAGAGTCATAATCTTCATTAGCTCCTGTATCAGGTAATTTATCTTTTGTACTCTTATCTGAGCTATTGCCTAAATCTGAGTTGCTATCGGAGTCTGAATCACTGTCTGAATCTGAGTCACTGTCTGAGTCTGAATCACTATCAGAATCTGAGTCGCTGTCTGAATCTGAGTCACTATCGGAATCTGAATCACTGTCTGAGTCTGAGTCACTGTCTGAGTCTGAATCACTATCAGAATCTGAGTCGCTGTCTGAATCTGAGTCACTATCGGAATCTGAATCACTGTCTGAGTCTGAGTCACTGTCTGAGTCTGAATCACTATCAGAATCTGAGTCGCTGTCTGAATCTGAATCACTATCGGAATCTGAGTCACTATCCGAGTCTGAGTCGCTATCTGAGTCTGAATCACTATCGGAATCCGAATCGCTATCGGAGTCTGAATCACTATCAGAATCTGAGTCGCTGTCTGAGTCTGAATCACTATCGGAGTCTGAGTCGCTATCGGAATCCGAGTCGCTATCGGAGTCTGAATCACTGTCTGAGTCTGAATCACTGTCTGAGTCTGAGTCACTATCTGAATCCGAGTCGCTATCGGAGTCTGAATCACTATCGGAATCTGAGTCGCTGTCTGAATCCGAGTCGCTATCGGAATCCGATTCGTCATCATAGTATCCGTTATCTATACTAAAGTCATCATGATCAGTAATTGTTACATGAACTTCTTCCCCATCAGCATCCTGTTCGTCATCATCACCAGAATCTGTTGTTGTTTGAGTCATACCTGAAGGTTTATCAAAATGAACAATATAATTACCACTATTTAAATTATCAAATTGATACTTTCCATTTTCATCGGTTGTAGTTGTACTAATGATATTTCCGTTTTCATCTTTTAACGTCACTTTAACTCCAGAGATTCCTTTTTCATCATCACCTTGAATACCATCTTTATTAGTGTCATACCATACATAGTTCCCTAAGCTGTATTTAGGTGTTTGATAAAATCCACTATCAATCGTCATATCGTCTTGTCCATTAATAGTTACCCATACAGAATTACCTTCTGAGTCTAGTGCAGGATTTGTTCCTGAATGTTTAAGCGTCGGCGTATATCCTTCAGGTGTTTCGAATGTAATTTTATAAGTCAATCCGTTTTTCAATCCATCAAATTGATATTTCCCATCTTCATCTGTTCTGACTGATTTTGAAGTTCCATCAGGATACGTCAAAGTTACCAATACATTACTAAGCGGTTTTTCATTATCATTTGTATTTTGAATACCATCTTTATCTACATCTTCCCATACGTAATCTCCGATTTTATAAGTTTTTTCAGGAGGCAAGTCACCTTGTCCTTGACCTGAACTTGTAGAGAAAGCAATTGTATTATCATAGGATGCTTCAAAAGTATACTCATTTATAGTCGTCTGCATTGTCACAGTTTGCTGTATAGTCGTGTAATCATCCTTATTAGGGTCATATTTACTAATAACTTTAATAATATATGGTGAATCTATATTACCAAAATTAATATTCACATCATTATTATTTCCTAATTGGGCATAATCATCATTTGTGACATCTTCATATTCACTGTAATCATAAATTCTGTTACTATCTGGTAAATTTTGATTATCTCCAACCTTATAAACTTTAATTATTGTGCTATCGTCTATAATTGTTGAACCTTCATCACCATTCCCTGAAATATTTACATTTGTTTCCTTGGCTGAATAACGAAGAGGGTTAATATAAATCGTTTGCTCAACTGTATGATTTTTCGTATCTATGTTTGTAAACATACTTTGAAGGTTAGCAGTTCGATTTTCGTTAGGTCATTGATATTCAACCGTAATTGTTTTATTTACTGATGAAAGGGCCGTTTTATATTCTACATCTAACTTGGTATTATTATTTGGAACCTTTGATTTATCAATGTATGACGTTAATTTAAGATGTGCTTTAATATTTTCATACTTATCTACATAATCTGTAAAAGTATAGGTGATTTGTTTATTTTTGTTATCATAAGTACCTGTAGCGATGATTTCTCCAGAATTATCTTTTATTTTTGGTATTGTAAAGCTATCGGTTAAATCTGATGGAACTGTATTCTTATCTATATCCACTGTCATCGTATCACCAGATTTCACCTTATCATCTACTTCAAAAGTTACATCATAGATTAAGTTTTCAGCATCATGTGCTTTAATAACACCTTCACTATCATCATATCCTTCAGTAATACTTTGATCAGTAACTTTAATTAAATGGTTAACATTCGAACCTTGTTCCGCAGCTAATTGATTTACGGTTAGACGTTTAATCGATGGTTGGGCAGATGTTTTAGATAATGGTCTAGCCTTATTTTCATATTCATTTATTGGTAAATTTAATAACTCATCTTGATTTGAAATTTTTTCATCTATATTTTTATAGCCAGACGGCTGACTTGTTGTTGATCTTCTCTTACTTTATTAGGTTGCTCTATAGTATTCTCTTCTTTACCAGATTCAGTGTTACTTTCTTTTATTTTAGATTTAGCAAAATCTGATACGTGTGAATCTTCTACATTATCACTTGTTTGAACAGATTCTTCTCTATTTATTGTTGTGTGAGATGGTTGTTGGGCAGTATCAATTGATGAATTTGAGGATTCGACTGATGAGGATTCTTTTACCTCTTCTTCTGTAAGATGAGTATTATCTTGAGGGGTCTTTTGTAAAAATGTTGCTTCGTTTTCATCTACATTTGTTGTTGACTCTGTTCTATCTTCTGAGCGTTTTTCTATGCCATCGTAGTTATTCGTTTCTTCTTTTTTAATTATTTGGTTATTATCGTCGGTGTTTATTGACTGATTATTATTGATCACATCATTCTTTTCTTCATCACTAGACTGATCATTGCTGTCTGATAATTCATCATCCGTATTCGAATCTTTAACGTCTTGTACTGAATTCTCCTCGGCTTTGGCCTCATTATGACCTAAACCAAACAATAATGTTGCACCTATTACAATAGACGCTGTACCTACTGTGAATTTTCTAATTGCATATTTATTGGATTTATTTGCTATAGGTTTCTTTTTAGTTAGTAAATTATTTTTTTTATTAATCATAAAAACTCCTTTTCTTTGACTATTTCAATGTAATTTTCAAGTAAAAATCATTTCTAGAGTAAAATACAATATATTATATAAGTCTTTTTTGCAATATTTTTTAAACATGTCAACAAACATTTAATAAATAGTTAATTAATTTGCTCAGCATTTCTTAAAATTCAGTCAAGTCCAGACTCCTGTGTAAAATGCTATACAATGTTTTTACCATTTCTACT
>OCJN01000204.1_pt1 | contig 16248 bp, 15 predicted proteins | sample 1480731 | NCBI WGS metagenome assembly OCJN01 (sample SAMN05301479, study PRJEB22388) | human skin metagenome | isolation source: Infant 1 DOL 23 skin | host: Homo sapiens | place: USA: Pittsburgh, Magee-Womens Hospital of UPMC | collected 2013/2014 | reverse complement strand
ACGCTCTAAAAAGCCTTAATACTGTAGCCAGTGAAGTCATTCAAGGCCTTTGGGGTAATGGACAAGAGCGTTTCGATAAACTAGAAAATGCCGGTTACGACGCTCAAGCTGTACAAGATAAAGTGAATAGTCTTTTAGGTGGCGAAGACACCGTGGATCTTAATACCGTAGCAAACGAGGTCATTCAAGGCCTTTGGGGTAACGGTCAAGAGCGTTTCGATAAACTAGAAAATGCCGGATACGACGCACAAGCAGTGCAAGATAGAGTTAACGAATTACTTTCTTAACAAACTCACTGAAAAACCTGTATAAAATCAAAAATATTGTACACTAGACCGCAGGCTCAGGCTTGCGGTTTTGTGTTTTACAAGGGGCAAAAAAGGGGCAAAAGTGTCGTAAACCTCTGTAAAATGATGTAAAAACATTTATTTAAAAGCTCAAAATATAGCTGTTTTAAAAGGTATTGTAAGATATAGAAAAACAATGTAAAGGTATTTGTAAAAGTAGACGGGTTCTAATAGAAAAACGAACAGTTTTACTAGCTGTTCGTTTTTTTGATATTTGAACTTAGACTCAGGTTTCAGAATCGTTTTGTTGCTTGCTTTTTTCTAGACCTAGACCGACTGCATGTTTTTGGACGAGCAAGAACTGTCCATTGTCCTGTTTTGCAAAAGTTAAGGTAACAGTCTTAGTCTTGTCTCCAATAGAGATATAGGTGATTTTTTTCGTATTGTAACTCCCAAGAGTGAAGTCAAACTCGGAATCTGGCTTTCCGTGTTTGTTGATAATATCCTCGTAGGTGGTACCACCTTTTCCGTTGTTGTCAAGGTCACCTTCGATTAAGGCGTCGAACTGTTCTTGGGTCCAGGCGAAGGTATCGTCTGTCAAGTCGCTTTTTTCTTCGCGTTCCATTGAGGCACTCGTATCCATGTAGGAACGGTTAAACTCCTTGGCATACTCTTTGTAGACATCAGCGTATAGTGCCTGACTCGTAAAGAAAAGTACAACAGAGGCAACTGCCAGGGATGTTCCGATAATAGCCATTGTTTTCCGTTTTTTGAGGTTGACGATAAGGCCGATAATCCCCAAGATAAATGCGACGATGGCGATGAACAACGATAGATAGTTAATAAACGGGATCCAGGATCCTAAAAGTGCGATGGCTCCAAAAATGGTTGCTAAGATTCCTAAAACTCTTTGTTCTTCTGGTTTCATTTGAAAGTTTTCTCCCTTCATTGAGTGAATGGATTTCTATCCACAGTAGTTAGCGCTTATTATATAAAAGATATTGCCTAATGTCAATTTAAACTAAGATAGTTCTCATGAAAACTTTTTCTTGACATCTTTTCTGAAAATGGTAAAATAGTTCTCATGGAAACTTATTTAGTTCCTAGGAGAACTAAATGTGATGGTTAGAAAGGAGTTAGTATGGATAAACCGATGTTAGTCTTTAAGCGTTTTGGTCATCAGATTCACCTCATGGTGCAAAAGGAAGCCAAACGTTGTGGCATTGAATTTATGGGTGGGCCGCAAGGTCAGGTTGTGCGTTTTTTGGATAATCGTGAGAAAAACCAAGACATGGTCTTGATTAAAGATATCGAGCAGGAACTCAATATTACCAAGTCTGTTGCTAGTAATTTGGTCAAGCGTATGGTGCAAAATGGTTTGGTGGAATTGGAGGCGAATCCTAGCGATAAGCGGGCAAAATTTGTTCGTCTGACGGACAAAGCACGTTCTCAGATGCAACAGGTCAAGGCTTTTTTTGAACGAATAGACAAGCAGTTGATGGAAGACATTGATGAAGATGAATTACTGATTTTTGAGAAAGTTCTCGGTCAACTACAGGCAAATATCAAGGGAATAGGAGGAGAGAATGAAGAAATTAGCCAAACGAATTAGTAGAAAAGAATGGGGGATGATTTTACTAGCCATTCTCTTTACTTGTTTTTCGGTCTATCTAGAGTTGGAAGTGCCGACCTATATCTCGAAAATTACGGATTTGCTAGGTAGTCAAGGAACTAATTTAGATGAGTTGTGGCAGCCGGCAAGCATGATGGTGGGAATGTCCTTTCTTGCCTTCTTGTCCGTAGTTGCAGTTGGATTTTTTGCATCCCGAGTGGCAGCTTCTTATACTAGTAGGCTGAGAAGTGATATTTTTAACCGAGTTTTGGATTACTCGCAGACAGAGATTAAGAAATTCTCTATTCCCAGTCTCTTGACGCGTACTACCAATGACATTACTCAAGTTCAAATGTTGATTACCATGGGCTTGCAAGTGGTAACGCGTGGTCCGATTATGGCTATCTGGGCTATCGGGAAGATTTTAGGCCATTCAGAATACTGGCTCTGGGCCGTTCTTGTAGCAGTGATTGTCAATGTTTTGATGACGACAGTCTTGATGACGCTAGCCTTTCCAAAACAGTCCTTGATTCAAAGTCTGACTGATAAACTGAACAGTATCACTCGAGAGAGTTTAACAGGTATTCGTGTCGTTCGTGCCTACAATGCTGAAGGATACCAAGATGAAAAATTTGCAGCAGCAAATGATGAATTAACACGCTTGAATTTATTTGTCAACCGTCTTATGGCTATTTTGAACCCTATCATGATGGGGATTTCAAGTGGTTTGAGTGTGGCGATTTACTGGATTGGGGCCTATGTGATTAACGACGCTGCTCCGATAGCGCGTCTGCCTCTCTTTAGTGACATGATTGTTTTCATGTCTTATGCAATGCAGGTTGTCATAGGCTTCCTTCTCATGGGAGCACTCTTCATCGTTCTTCCCCGAACTATGGTCTCTGCTAAGCGGATTAATCAAGTTTTAGATTTGCATTCTTCTATCCAAAACCCTGTTCAAGTGCAGCTGGCTGATGAAAACCTCCAAGGTCAGGTCGAATTTAAGGATGTGACCTTCCGCTATGCGGCAAATTCGGAGGCGGTTATTGAGAATGTTAGCTTTAGAGCAGACGCTGGTCAAACAGTGGCCTTTATTGGTTCAACGGGTTCAGGTAAATCAACTCTGGTCAATCTGATTCCACGATTCTACGACGTATCAGCAGGAGAAATTCTGGTGGACGGTGTCAATGTTCAAGAATATGCCTTAGAAGATTTGCGCAACAAGGTTGGTTATATTCCCCAGAAAGCGGTTCTCTTTTCAGGTGATGTCAAGGACAATTTAGACTTTGGACAGAGTCAAGAAACACCGCTTAGTAATCAGGCTATGTGGCAAGCTTTGGAATTGGCCCAGTCTAAGAGCTTTATCGAAGACAAGGAAGCGGGCTTAGCGTCAGAAGTGGCCCAAGGAGGAACCAACTTCTCAGGTGGTCAAAGACAGCGTCTGGCAATTGCGCGTGCCTTAGCTCGGAAGCCAGAAATCCTCATCTTTGATGACTCCTTCTCAGCCTTGGACTACAAGACAGACCGTGTCCTACGCCAAGAGCTAGCAGAGAAAACCAAGTCTATGACCAAGCTTATCGTTGCACAGCGTATTTCAACGATTATGGATGCAGATTTGATTTTGGTCTTGGATCAAGGAAAAGTCGTGGGACAAGGTACCCACAGGGAACTTCTAGCAAGCAATGAAGTTTACCAAGAAATTGCTTATTCACAACTATCGAAGGAGGAATTGGAACATGGAAAATAAGAAAATGTCTCTTTGGAAACAGAGTAAACCCTATCTTGCAGGCCTCCAGTTTGCCCTTCTAATCGCCTTTCTAGCAACAATCCTATCCAATATCATTACTGTATATGGTCCAACTCGCATCAAGGAAATGACTAATATTATTGCCAGTGGTCTGGAAACAAGTGTGGATGTCGCGGCGGTTGCAGCTATTGGTGGTTTTTTGGCCGTCATTTATGTGATCGGACTTCTATCAAATTATTTACAGGCCTTTCTGTTTGCAACAGCTATTCAACGTTTTTCAGAGCGTTTGAGAAGAGCTATTGCAGAGAAAATTAATAACCTACCATTGGGATATTTTGATGGACACTCTCAGGGGGATACTTTGTCTCGTGTAACCAATGACGTTGACACTGCAGCCCAGTCCCTTAATCAAAGTCTGGGAACAGTTCTTTCATCTAGCTTACTGGTCGTGGTAGTCTTAGTAACCATGTTTGGGATGAACTGGATTTTAGCCTTGGTGACGGTTGTTTCAACCCTTATCGGTTTTGTTTTCGTATCCATCTTTATGGGCAAATCTCAGGGCTTTTTTAAGAGTCAGCAACAAGATTTGGCAGCTGTCAATGGCTATGTGGAGGAAATGTACTCTGGCCATAATGTGGTGACCAGTTATAATGCTATCGAGAGTACGAAAGAAGAGTTTGCGAAATTAAACCATCGTCTGTATGATAGTATCTGGAAATCTCAATTTATTTCAGGGATTATGATGCCGATTATGATGTTTATTGGGAACTTTAGCTATGCCTTGGTGATTATCGTTGGTGCAGCCTTGGCTCTGAATGGGCACATCAGTATCGGGATTATCGTTGCCTTTATGGCCTATGTTCGTATCTTTTCTCAGCCTCTTTCACAAATCGCCCAAGGGATTACTAGTCTTCAGCAAGCTAGTGCAGCCATGGGACGTGTCTTCGAATTCCTAGCTGAAGAGGAAATGGAAGACGAATCCCATAAAGAAAGACAATTGAGCGATATGAAAGGTCAAGTAGTCTTTGATCGAGTCTCCTTTGGTTATACTCCTGATCGGACTATCATCCACGATTTTTCTGCGACGGCTCATGCAGGTCAAAAGGTTGCCATTGTCGGACCGACCGGGGCTGGTAAGACAACCATTGTCAATCTTTTGATGAAGTTCTATGAGATTGATAAGGGAAGTATCCGTATCGATGGTGTGGATACCAAGGAGATGAAGCGTTCGGAAGTACACGATGCCTTTTCAATGGTCTTGCAAGACACCTGGCTCTTTGAAGGTACTATTCGCGACAATCTTATCTATAACCAAACAGGTATTAGTGATGAGCGTGTGATTGAAGCTAGCAAGGCTGTAGGGATTCACCACTTTATCATGACACTACCAGATGGTTACGATACCGTCTTGGATGATACAGTGACCTTGTCTGTCGGACAAAAACAACTCTTGACTATCGCTCGTGCTTTGCTGAAAGATGCACCACTCTTGATTTTGGATGAGGCGACCTCTTCGGTTGATACACGGACGGAGGAATTGATTCAGAAAGCCATGGACCGTTTGATGGAAGGCAGAACGTCCTTTGTCATCGCCCACCGCTTGTCTACTATCCGTAATGCTGACCTGATTCTGGTTATGAAAGATGGAAATATCATCGAGCAAGGCAATCATGATGAGCTAATGGCGCAAGCTGGTTTTTACGCTGATCTCTACAACAGTCAGTTTACAGAAGATGAAGCAGAAGAATAAACCCAAAGAAGGCTTGACGGCCTTCTTTTTCTGCACTATACTAGAAGACAAGTGCTTCCCTATAAGCAAAATTTGAGTAAGTGATGAGAAAATATATGAAAAATTATCAAGAATGGTATGACTACATTGCTGCTAACATTGAAAATAGGCCCTTTCTTCTGAGCTTGTTAAGAACTTTCAATCGCTTCATGACGGTAGTTATGCCTATAATTTATCTAACCTTGTTAGCAACTATCTATCTCCAACAAGGACTTGGGAAACAGGTCGGAATCTATTTGTTTATCCCTGCGTCAGGTTTTGTGATTTTGTCCTTTCTTCGTAAGAAAATCAATGCCCCTAGGCCTTATGATGAATGGGATATTAAACCCTTGCTTGACAGAGATAGTCCTGGTCAGTCTATGCCCAGTCGTCATGTCTTTTCAGCAACCATTATCTCCATGGCTTGCTTTCATGCTAGTTTATCTGTAGGTGTTGTCTTGTTGGTCTTGTCAGCCCTCCTCGGACTTGTGCGAGTCCTAGGTGGCGTGCATTATCCCAAGGATGTAGTAGTTGGTTATATTTGTGGTCTTGTGTGGGGTGTGATTTTCTTTCTATTTTGAATTGTAAGTTAAGGTGGTCCTACAACCACTTACGAGTCTAAAGTAACCACTTGCTTTTTTGCTCTTGTTTTCTTATTTTTCCTTTGATATAGTAGAGTCAGAAAGGAGATGGAATGAAGTTACGAATCGAAATTGACAGCAATTTAGAGGAAACTGAAATTGTCATCAAGGCAGCGGCTTTGACAGATGAGATTGCGGATTTACAGCGTCTCTTGCAAGAGTCCAAGTCTCCCCGTTTGATTTTTTACAAGGGGACAGGTGAATATTATCTGGACTTGTCGGAAATTCTCTTCTTTGAGACGGAAGGTAACAAGATTTATGCCCATACCCAGAAAGATGCTTACGAAGTTCGGCTCAAACTCTATGAGTTAGAGGCTATCCTTCCTCGCTATTTTAGTCGAGTATCCAAGTCAACTATCGCTAATATTCGGCAAGTCTATTCGGTGGACAAGTCCTTTTCAGGAACGGGCACCATTTCCTTTTATCAAACCCACAAGGAGGTTCATGTCTCACGGCATTACCAATCCCTCCTAAAAGAAAATCTAAGAAACATGAGGTAAGAACATGAAAAAGAAAGCATTTGGTATTGTGTTGCTTATTTTGGCGGCATGGATTCTGTTTCAGGGACATTATGGTGTCCCATCCTTGGAGACTAAGTATTCTCCCTTCATCTTTATTATTTTTCTCCTTTATAAGGCGGTAGAATCTTTTCTTAGGCATCATTGGACAACAGCTACTTTTTTAGCATTAATAGCGTTAAATATAGTGAATCTTTTTTATAATTGGATTCAGCTATCTCCTGTTTCACTTATTTTGGCTAGTATTTTAATCGTAATGGGTGTCAGCGCACTCACTCATTCTAACAGGACTTGGAACGGGAAAAAATGGTGGTATGATGGTGAAAAGACCATTCTTTCAGATAAGGAAGTTGCTTTTGGTACAGGGACTTTCTACAAGCAAGACCAAGAATTGGTAGAGGATCAAGTAGAAGTTGGTTTTGGCAATGCCAAGATTTATTATGACAATGCAGAGATGTTGGGAGATAGCGCAACCTTGAAGATAGAAGTCGGTTTTGGGAATGCAGTTATCTATGTTCCTCAACATTGGGGAGTTGATTTAAAGGTAGAAACTTTCTGTGGCGTAGCCAAGGCAGATACTCCTCTAGCCCCAACCAGCAAAACCTTGATTATCCGTGGAGATGTGGCCTTTGGGAAGTTGGGAATTGTCTACGTTAAATAAAAAAATCTTCCAATTCCCTTGCAAAAATGAAGAAAGTGTGATAACATAGTACGGTATGTGGTGCTAGCACATCCGCTATATTAGATCTAATAGGAGGAAAACACAATGGCTAAAGTATGTTACTTTACAGGTCGTAAGACTGTATCAGGAAACAACCGTTCACACGCGATGAACCAAACAAAACGTGCCGTAAAACCAAACCTTCAAAAAGTTACTGTTCTTATCGATGGTAAACCTAAAAAAGTTTGGGCTTCAGCTCGTGCTTTGAAATCAGGTAAAGTTGAACGCGTTTAATAATAAAAGTAAGGAGACCTTAGGGTCTTTTTTCTTTTATTGTGGGTATAAAATCATTTGAAAAACGGAGTAAATATCCGCTGATACAGTATTCTGCTTTTACACTTGGGCTGAAATATGATAAAATAGAGTATCAACTAGTTGAGGTAAAAAGGATGACTGTAAAAATTAATACAAAAGATGGTCAAATCGAACTAACAGATGAAGTGATTGCAACCGTCGTAGGTGGAGCAGCAACTGAGATTTTTGGTGTGGTCGGTATGGCTAGTAAAAATGCCCTCAAAGATAATTTCCAAGCCCTTCTAGGTAAGGAAAATTATTCCAAAGGTGTCGTCGTAAAGGCGGCCGAAGATGGCAGTATTGCAGTTGATGTATATACCGTGTTGAGCTACGGAACAAAGATTAGCGAAGTGTCAAAAAACATTCAAGAGCGTGTTCGTTTTAGTTTGGAAAACCAACTTGGAATTACTGCTCAGACTGTAAATGTCTACATTCAAAATATCAAAGTTGTAGGAGAATAACCGTGTCAAAAATTACTACTAGCTTATTTCAAGAAATGGTGCAGGCTGCATCAACTCGCTTGAATAAGCAAGCTGAATATGTCAATTCATTAAACGTCTTTCCAGTTCCAGATGGAGATACTGGTACAAATATGGGAATGACCATTGAAAATGGAGCCAAAGAAGTTGCAGACAAGCCAGCCTCTACAGTTGGCGAGGTAGCGAGCATTCTTGCCAAAGGTCTTTTGATGGGTGCGCGTGGAAACTCAGGCGTTATTACGTCTCAGCTTTTCCGTGGATTTTCACAAGCTATCAAGGATAAAGATGAGTTAACAGGTCAAGACTTGGCCCTTGCCTTCCAATCAGGTGTGGAAGTTGCCTATAAGGCCGTTATGAAACCAGTTGAAGGAACGATTTTGACAGTTTCTCGTGGTGCTGCTATCGGTGCTAAGAAAAAAGCTGAGCAAACAGATGACGCTGTTGAAGTCATGCGCGCAGCCTTGGAAGGTGCTAAAACAGCCCTAGCTAAAACGCCAGACATGCTTCCAGTATTGAAAGAAGTTGGCGTTGTGGACTCGGGTGGTCAAGGTCTGGTCTTCATCTACGAAGGTTTCCTTTCAGCCCTTACTGGCGAATATATTGCATCTGAGGACTTTGTAGCAACTCCAGCCAACATGAGTGAAATGATCAATGCAGAGCATCATAAGTCTGTAGCTGGTCATGTAGCGACTGAGGACATTACATTTGGTTACTGTACTGAAATCATGGTAGCCCTTAAGCAAGGTCCAACCTATGCCAAAGATTTTGATTACGACGAATTCCGTAACTACTTGAATGAACTCGGGGATTCTCTCCTTGTTGTCAATGATGATGAAATCGTCAAAGTCCATGTCCATACAGAAGATCCAGGACTTGTTATGCAAGAAGGTCTTAAATATGGTAGCTTGGTCAAGGTAAAAGTTGACAATATGCGTAACCAACACGAAGCACAGGTTGAAAAAGAAGCTGCTCAAGTTAGCAAGCCTGCTGAAGAAAAAGAGTATGCCCTGATTGCTGTAGTGGCTGGTAAAGGTCTAGCAGATATCTTCCGTTCTCAAGGTGTGGATTATGTTATCGAAGGCGGTCAAACCATGAACCCTTCAACAGAAGACTTTATCAAGGCTGTTGAACAGGTAAATGCTCGTAACATTATCTTCTTGCCAAACAACAAAAACATCTTCATGGCAGCTCAATCTGCAGCAGAAGTTTTGGAACAACCAGCAGTAGTGGTGGAAGCTCGTACTCTACCTCAAGGATTGACTAGTCTTCTTGCTTTTGATCCAAGCAAGTCCATCGAAGAAAACCAAGAGCGTATGACTGCAGCCCTTAGCGATGTCGTTAGCGGAAGCGTCACAACAGCTGTGCGTGATACAACCATTGATGGCTTAGAAATCCATGAAAACGATAATCTTGGTATGGTTGATGGGAAAATTCTTGTGTCAAACCCTGATATGCACCAAACCTTGACAGAAACATTGAAACATATGTTGGATGAAGATAGTGAAATTGTAACCTTCTATGTCGGTGAAGACGGAAGCGAAGAACTTGCCAATGAAATTGCCCAAGAAATCGCAGAAGAATTCGAAGATGTTGAAGTCGAGATTCACCAAGGTCAACAACCTGTTTACCCATACCTATTTAGTGTAGAATAAGATTAATGAAGAACTGAGAAATCAGTTCTTTTTTCTTTTTTAGTAAATGAAATCGGTATCTTTTTTATAAAAACAAAAATAACATTCATAAATAAACGTTAAAATAGAAAATTCAGAAAATTTCTTCTTTTGTCTTGAAAAATTTTGAAAAAGTGGTATGATAGTAACAAGTTATTTTTAAGAGGAAAGAAAGGGGAACAATGGAGAAAATCAGTTTAGAATCTCCTAAGACGGGGTCGGACCTAGTTTTGGAAACACTTCGTGATTTAGGAATTGATACCATCTTTGGTTATCCTGGTGGTGCGGTCTTGCCTTTTTATGATGCGATATATAATTTTAAAGGCATTCGCCACATTCTAGGACGCCATGAGCAAGGTTGTCTGCATGAAGCTGAAGGTTATGCCAAATCAACTGGAAAGTTGGGTGTTGCCGTCGTCACTAGCGGACCGGGAGCAACAAATGCCATTACAGGGATTGCAGATGCCATGAGCGATAGCGTTCCCCTTTTGGTCTTTACAGGTCAGGTGGCGCGAGCAGGGATTGGGAAGGATGCCTTTCAGGAGGCAGACATTGTGGGAATTACCATGCCAATCACTAAGTACAATTACCAAGTTCGTGAGACGGCAGATATTCCGCGTATCATTACGGAAGCTGTCCATATCGCAACTACAGGACGTCCAGGGCCAGTTGTCATTGACCTACCTAAAGACGTATCTGCTTTAGAAACGGACTTCATCTATTCACCAGAAGTGAACCTACCAAGCTATCAACCAACTCTTGAGCCAAATGATATGCAAATCAAGAAAATTTTGAAGCAATTATCCAAGGCTAAAAAGCCAGTCTTGTTAGCTGGTGGTGGAATTAGTTATGCTGAAGCTGCTGCGGAACTAAATGAATTTGCAGAACGCTATCAAATTCCGGTGGTAACCAGTCTTTTGGGACAAGGAACGATTGCAACGAGTCATCCACTCTTCCTTGGAATGGGAGGCATGCACGGGTCATTCGCAGCTAATATTGCCATGACAGAAGCGGACTTTATGATTAGTATTGGTTGCCGTTTTGATGACCGTTTGACGGGGAATCCTAAGACCTTCGCTAAGAATGCTAAGGTTGCCCACATTGATATTGACCCAGCCGAGATTGGCAAGATTATCAGTGCAGATATTCCAGTAGTTGGAGATGCTAAGAAAGCCTTGCAAATGTTGTTGGCGGAACCAACCGTTCATAACAATACTGAGAAATGGATTGAAAAAGTCACTAAAGACAAGAACCGTGTTCGTTCTTATGATAAGAAAGAACGTGTGGTTCAACCGCAAGCAGTTATTGAACGAATTGGTGAATTGACGAATGGAGATGCCATTGTGGTAACAGACGTTGGTCAACACCAAATGTGGACAGCTCAGTATTATCCCTACCAAAATGAACGTCAGTTAGTGACTTCAGGTGGTTTAGGAACCATGGGATTTGGAATTCCAGCAGCAATCGGTGCTAAAATTGCCAACCCAGATAAGGAAGTAGTCTTGTTTGTTGGAGATGGTGGTTTCCAAATGACTAACCAGGAATTGGCTATTTTGAACATTTACAAGGTGCCAATCAAGGTGGTTATGCTGAACAACCACTCACTTGGAATGGTCCGCCAGTGGCAGGAATCCTTCTATGAAGGTAGAACGTCAGAGTCAGTCTTTGATACCCTTCCTGACTTCCAACTGATGGCACAGGCTTATGGTATTAAAAACTATAAGTTTGACAATCCTGAGACCTTGGCTCAAGACCTTGAAGTCATCACTGAGAATGTTCCTATGCTAATCGAGGTAGATATTTCTCGTAAGGAACAGGTGTTACCAATGGTACCAGCTGGTAAGAGTAATCATGAGATGTTGGGGGTGAAGTTCCATGCGTAGAATGTTAACAGCAAAACTACAAAATCGTTCAGGAGTCCTCAATCGTTTTACCGGTGTCCTATCTCGTCGTCAGGTTAATATCGAAAGTATCTCTGTTGGAGCAACAGAAGATCCGAATGTATCGCGCATCACCATTATTATTGATGTAGCTTCACATGATGAAGTGGAGCAAATCATCAAGCAACTCAACCGTCAGATTGATGTGATTCGCATTCGTGATATTACAGATAAGCCTCATTTGGAGCGAGAGGTGATTTTGGTTAAGATGTCAGCGCCAGCTGAGAAGCGAGCTGAGATTCTAGCAATTATTCAACCTTTCCGTGCAACAGTGGTAGACGTAGCGCCAAGCTCGATTACCATTCAGATGACAGGAAATGCTGAAAAGAGTGAAGCTCTATTGCGAGTCATTCGACCATACGGTATTCGCAATATCGCTCGTACGGGTGCAACTGGATTTACCCGCGATTAAAAATCCAACTTAAATTTGTTAAACCAGCCTAAAAGGCAATAAATAATAGAAAAGAGAGAAAAACTATGGCAGTTCAAATGGAATATGAAAAAGATGTTAAAGTAGCAGCACTTGACGGTAAAAAAATCGCCGTTATCGGTTATGGTTCACAAGGACATGCGCATGCTCAAAACTTGCGTGATTCAGGTCGCGATGTCATCATCGGTGTACGTCCAGGTAAATCTTTTGATAAAGCAAAAGAAGATGGATTTGACACTTACACAGTAGCAGAAGCTACTAAATTGGCTGACGTTATCATGATTTTGGCACCAGACGAAATCCAACAAGAATTGTACGAAGCAGAAATCGCTCCAAACTTAGAAGCTGGAAACGCAGTTGGATTTGCTCATGGTTTCAATATCCACTTTGAGTTTATCAAAGTTCCTGCAGATGTAGATGTCTTCATGTGTGCTCCTAAAGGACCAGGACACTTGGTACGTCGTACTTATGAAGAAGGATTTGGTGTTCCAGCTCTTTACGCAGTATACCAAGATGCAACAGGAAATGCGAAAAACATTGCTATGGACTGGTGTAAAGGTGTCGGAGCAGCTCGTGTAGGTCTTCTTGAAACAACTTACAAAGAAGAAACTGAAGAAGATTTGTTTGGTGAACAAGCTGTACTTTGTGGTGGTTTGACTGCCCTTATCGAAGCAGGTTTCGAAGTCTTGACAGAAGCAGGTTACGCTCCAGAATTGGCTTACTTTGAAGTTCTTCACGAAATGAAATTGATCGTTGATTTGATCTACGAAGGTGGATTCAAGAAAATGCGTCAATCTATTTCAAACACTGCTGAGTACGGTGACTATGTATCAGGTCCACGTGTAATTACTGAGCAAGTTAAAGAAAACATGAAAGCTGTCTTGGCTGATATCCAAAATGGTAAATTTGCAAATGACTTTGTAAATGACTATAAAGCTGGACGTCCAAAATTGACTGCTTACCGTGAACAAGCAGCGAACCTTGAAATTGAAAAAGTTGGTGCAGAATTGCGTAAAGCAATGCCATTCGTTGGTAAAAACGACGATGATGCATTTAAAATCTATAACTAATTAGAAAGCAAAGAATTTTGCTAAAATAGTAGCTTCAGCTATTCGTGGGATATTAGATATACTTATTTAGGGGTTGAAATCATATGAATATTACCAATTTGTTTTCTATCAAGACAGGATGTGATGAAACTGATAGGCAACTGCAAAAATTATTTTTTCAGTTGGATTTACAATTGGGAGAATTGACAGATCAACTAAGAAAATTAGATTCTAATTTTGTTCCTCGTAGTCAATTTGTAGACACGCTGGATTTGAATGATGTAGAATATAAAGAAATTTTAAACTATTTTATCTTCCATCGTAATGATAGTGAAGAAAGTTTGGCAGAATGGTTATATGATTGGATTTCCACAAATCGTTATGAACTTCCTAAAGAGTTTTCAATTCGTATGGCTCATAAATATCATGAAAGTGTTGCTGAAGTTTTTGGAGATGAATAACTAAAAAAACAGTCATTAGTGACTGTTTTTTATAGAAAAAGAGGTTTTATATGTTAAGTTCAAAAGATATCATCAAGGCTCATAAGGTCTTGAATGGTGTGGTCGTTAATACACCGCTTGATTATGACCATTATTTATCGGAGAAGTATGGTGCTAAGATTTATTTGAAAAAGGAAAATGCCCAACGTGTTCGTTCTTTTAAAATTCGTGGTGCTTATTATGCCATTTCCCAACTCAGCAAGGAAGAGCGTGAACGTGGGGTAGTCTGTGCTTCTGCGGGAAATCATGCGCAGGGAGTAGCCTATACCTGTAATGAGATGAAAATTCCTGCTACTATTTTTATGCCCATTACTACTCCGCAACAAAAGATTGGTCAAGTTCGCTTTTTTGGTGGGGATTTCGTAACCATTAAACTAGTTGGAGATACCTTTGATGCCTCAGCTAAAGCAGCTCAAGAATTTACATTCTCTGAAAATCGTACCTTTATTGATCCCTTTGATGATGCTCATGTTCAAGCAGGTCAAGGGACAGTTGCTTATGAGATTTTAGAAGAAGCTCGAAAAGAATCGATTGATTTTGATGCTGTCTTGGTCCCTGTTGGTGGTGGCGGTCTCATTGCTGGGGTTTCTACCTATATCAAGGAAACAAGTCCAGAAATTGAAGTCATTGGGGTAGAGGCTAATGGAGCGCGTTCCATGAAGGCTGCCTTTGAAGCTGGTGGACCTGTCAAACTCAAAGAAATTGACAAATTTGCGGATGGGATTGCTGTGCAAAAGGTAGGTCAGTTGACCTATGAAGCAACTCGTCAACATGTTCAAACCTTAGTAGGTGTCGATGAGGGATTGATTTCTGAAACCTTGATTGACCTTTACTCTAAGCAAGGGATTGTTGCAGAACCTGCTGGAGCAGCTAGTATCGCTTCTTTAGAGGTGTTGGCTGAATATATCAAGGGGAAAACCATTTGTTGTATCATTTCTGGAGGAAATAATGATATCAACCGTATGCCTGAAATGGAAGAACGTGCCTTGATTTATGATGGGATCAAGCATTACTTTGTGGTCAATTTTCCACAGCGTCCAGGTGCTCTGCGTGAGTTTGTAAATGATATCCTGGGACCAAATGATGATATCACACGTTTTGAGTATATCAAACGAGCTAGCAAGGGGACAGGGCCTGTATTGATTGGGATCGCTTTGGCAGATAAGCATGATTATGCAGGATTGATTCGTCGAATGGAAGGTTTTGATCCAGCTTATATTAACTTAAATGGTAATGAAACGCTCTATAATATGCTTGTCTGAGGACTAATAAAAAAATATCATATTATTTGCACAACTGATGTATAGGTGTTATAATGAGGGTGAAGAAAGGGGGCGATTCCTATGGACTTAGGAAATCTATCGTGCTATTTCTACTACAACTCGCTATAGCACCTATTATTTTTGATTCTGTTTATATTGAGGCGACAGAATTACTTACTATATATAAGGAAATTTTTTGAAATCCCCAATTGTATATATCCCTAATTTGAACTTTCAATAAATATAATAGGAATCAGAAAAAATAATCAATGTTTGTGAGATGGTTGCTAGGTAAGTCGGCTGAAAAAACTCGTGAGATAAACAATAGTGCTAGACATGAAACAGCTAGTGATACTGTTTTTAAATGACTAGCTGGAAAGCGGGTATGTAATCAGAAGGTGCAAGATTGGACAAAGTAAGTAGTACCGGTTGTAAAACGAATAAGATATAGATAAGGACAGGAAAGGAACCAAAGAAGGAGAAAGAAAAACGGAATGGTTTAGAGATAGTGTGGAGTGAAAGACTATCTTTAGTGGACTTGTTGATTTAAAAGGAATATATAGAATGAAATAGTAAATCCTGTCTATCCTATTGAGAAACTGGCATTCAGTATACATGAATATTTTTACAAGTTTAAAGTTTAATAATGCAATTGTTTTTTAGGAGCATACTAATGGGTTATAGTAAGCAAAAACCTATATATTATCGGCTTTAAAAAGGAAGTAAGAAGATTCTGGATCATTTATTTTATTGAATATATGTTTTTTTATTGACAAAAGACATAAAAACGTATACAATAATATAACGTAAAGAAGAAAATAGGAGAAGAACATGGCTAAGTCAAACTTTGAAAAAGTAGAATCAGTTGTTGGCTGGGTTCGTGATAAGAAAATCACAGGCTACCGTATCTCTAAAGAAACGAATGCGCGTGAAATGTCTATCATTGCTCTAGCGCAGGGTCGTGCAAAAGTAAAAAATATTTCATTTGAAACAGCTCTAGGTTTAATTGATTTCTATGAAAAAAATCATGAAAAATTTGAAGATTAATCTTTGGATAATGGCGGATTCTTGAATAAGGTCTGCCTTTTCATTTTGATACTCAATGAAAATCAAAGAGCAAACTAGGAAGCTAGCCGCAGGCTGCTCAAAGCACTGCTTTGAGGTTGTAAATAAGACTGACAGAGTCAGTAACATATACCTACGGCAAGGCGAAGCTGACTTGGTTTGAAGAGATTTTCGAAGAGTATGAGAACAGCAAAAAGACTGCACGATTGATGCTAGTCCACTGAAAAAATAGGTCTCTTACTTTTAATGAAATGAAAACCGAGGAATC
>OCJN01000200.1_pt1 | contig 16853 bp, 12 predicted proteins | sample 1480731 | NCBI WGS metagenome assembly OCJN01 (sample SAMN05301479, study PRJEB22388) | human skin metagenome | isolation source: Infant 1 DOL 23 skin | host: Homo sapiens | place: USA: Pittsburgh, Magee-Womens Hospital of UPMC | collected 2013/2014 | reverse complement strand
GCTGGTTTTACCTGCAGGTTCTTCCTGGTTGGCTAGGCCTGGATACCACCTCTGCTGATTTTTCTTTCTGGTCCATCGTCACGGCGGTTCTCGTATTTTTGGGAGTGCCACTGCTGCTTGGTGTCCTCTCGCGGGTCTGGGGGGAGAAAGCCAAAGGCCGCGAATGGTTTGAAAACCGCTTCCTTCCGGCAGTATCTCCCTTGGCGATGATCGGCTTGCTATATACCATTGTGTTGCTATTCTCCCTCCAGGGAGAACAGTTGGTAGCGCAGCCCACGGCGGTGATCAAGGTTGCGATTCCGTTGGTCATTTACTTCGTTGGAATGTTTTTCCTAGCTTTGGGTGTGGCAAAGGTCGTGGGAATGAACTACGCGCAATCCGCTTCCGTTGCGTTTACCGCAGCTGGTAATAATTTCGAACTAGCCATCGCGGTTTCCATTGGCACTTTTGGAGCGGCGTCTGCACAGGCGCTCGCCGGCACCATCGGACCTCTCATTGAGATTCCCGTGCTCGTGGGACTCGTGTACGTCATGCTCTGGATAGGGCCGAAGCTATTTCCAGGAGACGAAAGCTTGCCGCGTTAACGCTTGCCCAATTGGTAGAGGCAACGAACCCCGGTCGGTGTGACGGTGTTTTTCCAGTCCTTGGGCGCAGAGCGCAGGGCGATGCGGTCAAGTTTCACTAGGCCCGCCTGTGCCAATTCATCAAGATGCTCACATACTAGGTCTAGATCGACCTGCATGAATCTGGACAGGGCCCTTGCGGAGACCGTATTTCCCTGCACCGCGCCGGCGGCTATGAGGGCGGTGAGGGTGTCCACGTGGGCGTCGGCAAGCTCTAGGCGATCCTCGGTTACTCCTTCAAGCGGATCCTTTTCCAGGATCTTGTTAATGCGCCGCCGGCCAATCCGAAAGGATTGAGAAAACATTGCCCACAGCCCCAAAGGCAAGCCGCACGCCCACCACGCCCCTGACAGGACACCGGCAATGGGCGGGGCAAGTTCTACCTCCGGCACCAGCCCGGCTGCACTCAGCGGGGCCATGGCCAGCGGCGCGGCGATGGGGATAAGCGGGGCGATATAGGCAATGGTGGGATAGTCGCCCTCGCGATACTCCTCCCGCGCGGCGTTGATGCCGCGCGGGTAATTGCGGATGAGGTGCACTAACCCCAGCACCGCAAAGATGGCAAAAATACCGGCTCCCACCAGCATATAATCCACGCCGGTGTTGGCGAATCCAATGGCAAATCCAGCAGGAACGCCGAAATAAAGCGCCGAGCGTACAGGGATTTCATTGCGCTGCCGGTACTGCGCAAGCTCGCGGGCGGGGATTCGTGCTAGTTCTGCCACCCTGTCAACATAACACCGCCTGCCAGCTTGACCGCGTTTCTGTGACACAATGGTCATTAGCGCGTACGAGACGCGTAATAACTTAATACCCACAAACTTTTACAGCGCGCAAAATACCTCGCGCGGCGGCGGTACAGTCCATGCTGTGCCTGCGCCCGAGGTAGCGCCAGATACGGACGATGTACAGGAGTAAGCCCGAACATGGTGGCACAGAACTCTCAAGAAACAACTGAAAACCTCAAGGCGGCGGCGTCTTTAGCGCAGAACTTGGATCGCAGTCAGCTGAAAGATAAAACGCGCGTATATGCCCTAGCCAAGCAGCTGGGGCTATCCTCGCGTGAGCTGGTGGCGCAGCTCAAAGACACGGGCCTGAAAAAGAGCGCGCAAAGCTCTCTTACCCGCGCGGAAGCGAGCCAGGTGCTCGATACTGTGGCCAGCGCCGCCGCGCTTGCCGACGTCGCCTCTGGCGACACCAGCGACGCCTCAACCACCGCAGCGGACAGGGAGTCCGAAGACAAGGCTGCTGGACAACCGGAAGATAATTCGGGCGAGGAGCTCGAGAAGAAACCGGCGAAGAAACGTGCCAAGCGCGCCCGCAAGGCCACTCGCAAATCCGCTGCAACAGCACCCGAAGAGCCGGCCCATACCGACTCAACAGGGGAGCAGTCCTCGGAAGACGAGGAACACCTGCGCCACCGCGTGCGCAAGAACGTGGACAATGAGATCTCCCAGATCGAAGACAAGGTAGAAGCATCCCTCGCCCAGGCTGCAAACGAAGCTGGCGCCGCCGCCGAGGACTCCGAGGCGGCAGATTCCCCGGACGAGACGGAAGAAGCACCGGCTAGCGCACTCGATACCGGTACCGTTGATGCGGCAAAGCTGCACGAGGCACTTGCCGAGGCCGGCGAGGATTTCGAGGATGACTACTACGCCCCGCACATCGTCCCGCGTGCCGAATCTGAGGAAGATTCTGGGCACTATGACTTTGCGCCCATATTTATGGCCCCGCAGCAAGATGATGCAGCGGTATTCGCACAGGCTGCAGAGACCGAAGAGGATTACTCCAGCGACGGCTCCGGAAGTGATGACAACGAAGGCGCTGCCGATTTTGCGGAAGACGATAGCGAGCAATTCGGATCGAACCGCGGTTCCGGAAAGTCTGAGGGCCGCCGCCGTGGTCGTCGCGGCGCATCCCGCGGGCGCGGCGCCAGCGCGAACCGCGAAGCACCGGCCGACGAACCCGAGCACATTGAAGAGCCGAAGGCCATCCGCGGTTCCACGCGCATCGAGGCCCAGAAGCGCCGCCGCGCAGAACTGCGCGAGAAAGGCCGCAACCGTCAGCACATCGTTTCTCAAGCTGAGTTCCTAGCCCGCCGCGAAGCCGTTGAGCGCACCATGGTGGTGCGCGATAAGGAGCGCGAGGACGGTGCCGGCATTATCACCCAGGTGGGCGTGCTGGAAGATGACTTGTTGGTCGAGCACTTTGTGACTACCGAGTCCCAGGCTTCGCTCATTGGCAATATTTACCTAGGCCGTGTTCAAAATGTGCTGCCGTCTATGGAGGCGGCCTTCGTGGATATCGGACAGGGCCGAAACGGCGTGCTTTACGCCGGTGAAATCGATTGGCGCAAGACCAAGCTGCACGGGCGCGCCCGCAAGGTAGAAAACGCCTTGAAGTCCGGTGATCAGGTATTGGTACAGGTGGCCAAGGATCCCATCGGCCACAAGGGCGCGCGCCTGACCACCCAGATTTCCCTCGCCGGCCGCTACCTGGTCTACGTCCCCGGCGGCCGCAGCGCCGGCATTTCCCGCAAGCTGCCTGCCCCAGAGCGCAAGCGCTTGAAGGATATCCTCGGCCGCGTGGTGCCGGGCGATGGTGGCGCGATCATCCGCACCGCTGCTGAAAATGTCCCGGAAGAGGCAATCGCGACCGACGTCAACCGCCTGCACAACCGGTGGGAGGACATCATTGCCCACGCCAAGAAGGAAAAGTCCTCTAAGGGTGCCAAGCCGGTGACCATGTATGAAGAGCCAAACATGCTCATCAAGGTGGTGCGCGATCTCTTCAATGAAGATTTCACCGAGCTCATCGTCGATGGCAAGCGTTCTTTCAATACCGTGCGCGCCTATGTCGATTCCATGGCACCCGACCTTGCGGACCGTGTGGTGCGCTACCGTGCCAAGGACCACGGCGGGCAGGACGCCTTCGAGGCCTACCGCATTGATGAGCAGCTGCATAAGGCGCTCTCGCGCAAGGTATGGCTGCCCTCCGGCGGCACGTTGGTCATCGACCGCACCGAGGCCATGACCGTCATCGACGTCAATACCGGCAAATTCACCGGTTCCGGCGGCAACCTAGAGGAAACAGTTACCCGCAATAACCTCGAGGCAGCCGAAGAAATCGTGCGCCAGATGCGCCTGCGCGATTTGGGCGGCATGATCGTGGTGGACTTTATCGATATGGTCCTGCCAGAAAACCAGGATTTGGTCCTGCGCCGCTTGAAGGAGGCCTTAGGCCGCGACCGCACCCGCCACCAGGTTTCTGAGGTTACCTCTCTGGGCTTGGTGCAGATGACCCGTAAGCGCCTGGGCACCGGGCTGGTGGAGACCTTCTCTACCGAGTGCGAGTGCTGCCATGGCCGCGGGATCATTATTCACCAGTACCCGGTGGACGAGGCTGAGGACGATTCGCGCGCGAAGCACTCTGGGCGCAAGTCCAAGTCGCACAAAAAGCAGACTCATGATCCGCAGCAGCACCCGGCTGCGGTGGCGATGCATAAGCACGAGCTTGATGACGCCCCTGAAAGCGATTCCAAGCCCAAACGCTTTAAGAAGACCCAGGCGCCGGTCTACGGCATCGAGAGCGAAGACGCCGCACGGGAATCCGCAAAGACGTCGCTGGAGGAGCTCGTAGCTAACGTCGTTGTGGATGAGCGCGGTGCGGACGAGCCGCACGCTGATCAGAACACGCACAGCGGAGACCGAGACAGCGCTAAGGAGCGCGGACGCGGCCGTGGGCGCCGACGGGCTCGCAAGCACACCCAGACTGAAGTATCCGATATCGAGGCCATCGCATACGCTGCGGCGGATAATGCTGCGGAAAGCGACGAGGTACAGGAATTTAATTCCTACGTCCCCGATGCGGATACGGACGCGGACTCGGGTGCCATCGCTAAGGCCCACCCAGATGCTGGGGCGGGCCCCAAACGTGGCAAGAAGCCGCGCCGGGCGACGCGCCGCGCTAAGGCCACACGCGCTGGCGCAGGCAGCGAGCAGAAAGCCCCGGAGTCTGCAGCAGGCAAGACCTATGAGGAAGCCGTAGCTGAGTTTGAAGCTTCCCCGCGCCGCAAGCGCCGCACACGCGGCAATTCGCGTTCTGATAGGCGTCCACAGCCGCAGGAATTCGCAGTTGCCGGTGAACAGGAGTCTGCCGTACCCAAGGCCGATCACGCGGTACCCGCATCCGATGGCGGTAACGCAAGCGAGGCCGCAGCACAACAGGGGCAGAAGGACTCGCGCGGGGAGCGAAAGGGCCGCCGGCGTGGTCGCCGTCGCACGGTGCGCACTCAACAAGCCCAAAGCCGTGTTTCCTCGCGCCTGCCACACGAGGTAAAGGAGAAGACGCAGGAGCACGAGCAGGCGGGCGGCTCGGCCGAGCAGCGTCATGAAAAGGCCGTTGGCACCACACGTGCGGGGCGCACCGGTGGCAAGGGCCGCGGGCGTCGCCGTGCCGTGCGTCAGGCTTCCCCTAAGAAAGCCGTAGCAGAGAACCCGAAGGCAACGAAGGCCGAGTCGGGCCGTTCTACGCGACAGGAAGGCTCGCCGGAGCGCACCGGTTCTGGGAACCGGGCGGGCTCGAGCGATTCCAAGGTCTTGCGCCGTGGCAAGAAGAGGGCGGTGCGCAAGAAGAGGACGTCGGCAAGAGCGAGGGCCCCAAAAGCACAGGGTAACGACGAGCAGAAGCAGCCTGCGGCGAGCGGAGTCCACCCAGAAAAAGCCTCAGCTAAATCTGGGCGCGGGCGGCGCCGCGTAGCACGGCGAAGCAAGTCTTAGGGCTACGCCACGCGGGCACGAAAAGCGTGGTTTGTATTTTGTGCCCGCTACGGGGTAGTCTTTGACAGTCGCTGTTTAGTACTTACGGCGCTGGATCAGTCCGACACTCACTTAGTGAGCTGTGCGGGCATGTTCGCGCGGGAACTAAACGCAATGTGTAAGTGTCCATTCGGAACGCGGCCTCCCCGGTTGCTTCCGAGCGAGTTTAGATAAGGGGTAACCCTCTATGTACGCGATCGTCAAGACCGGCGGCAAGCAGTACAAGGTTGCTGAAGGTGACCTCGTCAAGGTCGAGAAGATCGAGGGTGAGCCAGGCTCTGCCGTAGCTCTCACCCCGGTTCTGCTCGTCGATGGCGCCGATGTTAAGTCCAAGGCATCCGACTTGGAGAAGGTTTCTGTTTCTGCAGAGATCGTTGAGCAGGGTAAGGGCCCGAAGGTCGATATCCTGAAGTACAAGAACAAGACTGGTTACAAGAGGCGTCTGGGCCACCGTCAGCCTGTGACCACCTTGAAGATCACCGGTATCAAGTAAGCCTTAACCGGCTGTAATTATCCCTAAAGGAGGGAAAACCACATGGCACACAAGAAGGGTGCTTCCAGCTCCAGCAACGGCCGCGATTCCGAGTCCAAGCGTCTCGGCGTCAAGCGCTTCGGTGGTCAGCAGGTTAATGCCGGCGAGATCATCGTGCGTCAGCGCGGTACCAAGTTCCACCCAGGTGAGAACGTAGGCCGCGGCGGCGACGATACCCTGTTTGCGCTTGCAGCTGGCTCCGTTGAGTTCGGTATCAAGCGTGGCCGTCGTATGGTCAACATCGTCCCGGCTGAAGAGGTTGCTGCAGAAGCGACTGCCTAACTTCAGGCCGATTAGGCTAATCCTCGAGTCCGTCCCACACCAGTGTGAAGGGCTTGGGGATTTTCTGTTGTAAAAGGGCTCTCGGATTCTGCTTCTCGGGGAACACCTGTTGTCGGTGGGGTTATTGTATGGAGTCGAATTGGGTCCAGTTTCTCCTATTATGTCGCCGTTTGCAGCGTTGATCAGGTTGGTGGTTCATTCTGAGTGGCTGCTGGTGTGGATGGTTTAGCAAAGTCTGTGGCTTATCGGCCTGCTGGTGAGTTGGACTTGCCGCGCAATCATCGCAGGCGTACTAGCTGTGTGACAGTCAGGCGATAACCCGACTGTGGCTTGAAGGTGTGGTACCGATGCATCTTGCGCGTCCGCTTTCCATAAGCTCTAGTCCGGTTTATCGGACTGGTAATGAGCTTGGTTTGTGGAAGCGCAATCCGCATGCTCGCGAAGATGTGTAACTACGCGCCGGTGTGGTTATATGCAGCTGCGTGAATGTTTAGGTCGAAAGATGCAGCTTTAGCTTGTGGTATTCATCCGCGTGATGTTGCTGATATGGACCAGAAGTTATTAAAATTTCCACTGGGCATGTGCCTTTGTCCCGGCAAGCCCGGACTTGGCGCTGTATAACAGGCTTATGTAAGTAATTCCGTGTCTCGGTGGCCGCCAAGCGGTCCCTGGCCCGGCTATTCCACAAGAGCGTATTGATAGGCGTATTTCTTCGCGCTACCTGTAGGTAGAAGGCGTGAGCTCATCTTTGATCTTGACCGGCAGGGTAAAAGCGTGTGTGAGACAGCTTGGCGTTTTCAGTACTCTGCAAGCACTATCAGCAAGAAGCTTTAACGTAACCGGGACGAGTTTGGGGTGTATCTTCCCACGTATGCGCACCGTAAATCGGCGTCGAGTATGTTTACGCCGGAAGCGCAAGATTGATGCCAATTCACGTTTGCGTGAGACGGTCTGGGCGATGGTGAAAGATAGGTACTTGCCGCAGCAGATGTGCGGGTGGTTGCGTAGTTGCTATCCCGGTGATGAGGCTACGTACGTGTGTCCTGAAAGGATTTATCAACCTTTATTTTCCCAGGCTAAATACGAGTCGAAAAAGAAGTCGCTGCTGCACTACGTCGCGATCACTCGCAACGTCGACCTCGTGGCACGCGAAGCGCGCCCGCAAGCGGTATGTCTATCCTACGGTCATGATTTCCGACTAGGCGGTACTACGTCATTGTGTAGCTGATCTTAGCCTAGGTGTTGATAACCAGTCTGCAAATGGGCGCTCAAGTAGAGCGAACCATACGCTATGTAGTGCCTCCGAAGTAAACAAAGGGTTTACTAAAACAATTGCTATCTTGAGTTCAGAAGATTATTGCACCACCTTGTTGTAGGACAGCGTTGTTGTAGCTGGGGTAGCTCGTTCCCTTTGACGTCTGAGTCAGATGGTAGCGGTCTGAAGGAGGTTAGCAAGAGAGACTTGCGGTATATGTGGCCGCTAGATCTCGTAACATACTCTTATATTTCTGTGTAGGCTGTTGGCATATAAGTAGGATCTTAACGGGGAGCGATGCTCATGACGTGCAGTGCATGGTAGGTATGGAGCAGCTGCCGTGTAGGTGGCGCCAATGCAGACTTGGTGAAGGATGTGGTCTACACCTGACGGGTTGTAGGCCAGCAGATGGAATCAAATAAAAATATCCCTACGTATAGTGTGTCGCAAGGGAAACCCTTGTTGTCTTAAGGGATCTCCACTGATTTCTGTAGAGAGCGGTCGCTCAGTTGGGGATTTGCGGCACGTCAGAAAGGATAAAAAGCTGATTTGCCAACGTGTAAAAGGCCCGCAGGAACATAATCGGAAGAGAAGCTATTAAGAAGAGCCAACTGTTCAGTGGAATAAAGCGTACAGATTAACCCCCTATAAGGGGGGGTATTAGGGGTGCCTGGGCGCTAGGTAAAAATAAAGACTTTTAAATTAGAACGCGGATAGTTAACCTACGCGTTTATCTCTTTTAACCTATCCTTCAATTTAATTGAAAGGCGGGCTACATAATCGCTGTTGAATTCCCAAAAGATGAGTATAGGCTTAACTGAGGCTGGGTTAGCATTATGATTTCCTAGTTGAAAGGGGGTGCAATTAGTTTGTGGAGCAGAATTTCTGTTGCGGAATTGTCACCTTATGGCAGAATACCTTTAGTGGGACGTGAGAGCGGTCCTGCAATCGAACCCTATCTGGGCTGAAAGTTCTCCAGAGGATACCGAGGAGTATGAGTATGAACTTTGACCTGTCGACCATCCAGGATTACCTATCCACCATCCAGCTTCACTTGGACAACTTCGTCAACACCCAAGAAGGTTGGTACAAGATTCTGTCCGGCGTGACCGAGATCTTCTCTGGCAAGAATCTTGAAAATGCTGTTGATGTGATCAACCCGCTGTCCGAGTCCGAATAAAATAATTCAAGTATCCTAATTCCTGAAGGAGTCAAAATGTCCGAGCTATCCAGCGTTGTGTCCGAGCTATCCAGCGTTTCCAATACAGTCGTAGAGGTTGTTAAGGCTATTGTTGAGCCGTTTGTAAATATTGCTGACGGCGCTTCCCAGCTCATTGGTATGTTCGTTTAAGAACCTGCCAAAGTAGACCGCAGGTGTCAAAAGGATACTTGGTCTACTGCGTATTTACCCCATTTGCCTGACTAGCAATGTTGCTTAGGGCAAGTGGGGTAAATTTTTCGGTACTGAAGTGGCCCGAGTTTTGTTCCTGGCTTTTGCCTTGGGGTTTTATTATTTCCTGTGGTGGGTTCTGGTTTGGATAATTCGGTTTCCGTCTCGGCTGGGTCTGGGTGTCTTAAATTTTTCGTGGAGCTTGGTTTTGTTCCATCACGACACCATTTGGGTTTTGGAGGTTCCGCATCGGCAGCATTATCACATACTGTGAGTATGGATGAGTTCATGGTTGTAGGAACCATTAAAATTTTTCGGCTAGAGCATTGTCGTAAGAGTTCCCGACAGTTCCGGTGGAAGGAGTGATTCCTTGCCGGGGAAGCTGTTTGTTGTAGACAACGTAGTCTTACAGCAAGCCGGGGTAGGAATGGTGCACCGAACCTGTTTTTCTTTGGCGGATAAGATCACTGGGTTGAAAGCATGCAGCGGCAATGCTTCGGTGCGCATGGATTTTGATTACGACGATCCGGCAATGTGTTGAGTAAACGTATAAGTGACAATCGCGGTGTACACAAAGCCTTTCTTTGTGCGCGCGGTTGTTATGTCGGTCATCCACAGTTTGTAGGGGCATTGGGGTTTAAACTCATGGTTGGCTAGGTTTGGCGCAAATTTGGCGCGTTGGGCTTGCGCGTTGTTATAGGTGAGCGTCCTTTGCCTTGCCAGAATTGTCGGCCAAGCGCATCAGCCGGGAGGTTTGTTCACGCTCGAGTATGCCCCGCTGGTCTAAAGCTCGGCGGAAACACCGATTTCCTTAGCCACATAAGATACCGGGCGCTCTTACTCGAATACTAGGTTCGTGGCTTTGCGCCGATATTCCGGCGTGTACTTCTTGCGCTGTTAGCTCACAATGATCATTTTCTCCTACGGGCACAAAATCCGTACGAATAGGGTCCACTAAACGAGTGGTAATCTCATAGGGATATCAATGTGGCTGGGCTGTAGTTACTGTCCGCTGTCTTTGTACGGCTCGTTGCGGTAATTGTCGGTTTCGGCGGCAGTTTTAGTCTCTGGTCATTGCGGTTTGTAACGTGCGTCGAACTAGGTTATTGGCAGCCGTGGTTGCTGTTTTAGGTGTCAATGTGTTTCGCAATTTTTGGGTTGGCAAGAAGTTTCTTATCAATTGCATGAGTCGTGGTCTTATAAGCTTAGATCTGGTCGTGTCGCAGTAGTCATTCTGGTCTAACTCTTCATGCAGGTTGGGAATCTGCCTACAAACCATCAGACACTCTCTATTGTCCACATGTCTCTTTGCTCAAAAGAATTTGCGGCCTTTTGCAAAATATCTTGTTGTTCGTGCAACTCTATGATTTTCTACCTGGCGGATTCGCTCGAAATTGGCCCTCACCCATAGGCAATATCGCGCAAAGCTCTAGTGCCGGAACGTTTGCTGGTGCCGTGTTAGTGGGCCTGAAAATAAAGGCGGGAACGTTTTCAACAAACCTCGCTGAAGCTGAAGGAAGCAGGCGACTTCAATGCACTCTGAGCGGACCATAGCACCACGTTTGAGTTGTTCGGAGTATTTAGGCATGGTGGTACAGTTCATTTCTTCTCCACCAAGCGGGGTACTAGGTGTCTACCTAGCAAAATCCAAGTCCTCCTAATAAGAATATTCAATATTCACATTATGTTAAACGGTTGGAGTCCAGCCCAAGATACGCATTACACTGAGTAGGACAACTATTCAATGCACGGAGGATTTGACCATGGCACGTTTTATTGACCGCGTTGTCCTGCACCTACAAGCAGGTGACGGTGGACACGGCTGTGTGTCTGTCCACCGCGAGAAGTTTAAGCCATTGGGTGGCCCGGATGGCGGCAATGGTGGCCACGGCGGTGACATCATCCTCGAGGTCTCTGAACAAATCCATACGCTTATGGATTTCCATTACCGCCCGCATATTAAGGCGCAACGCGGCGGCAATGGAGCCGGCGATATGCGCAATGGTGCTCGCGGCGAGGACCTGATTTTGGAGGTCCCGGCGGGCACGGTGGTCCGCACTGAAAAGGGCGAAACCTTGGCGGACCTTACCGTTCCGGGAACGCGGTTTGTGGCCGCAGAAGGCGGCTTCGGCGGACTAGGCAATGCGGCATTGGCCTCAAAGAACCGCAAGGCACCGGGTTTTGCTCTCCAGGGTGAGCCGGGCCAAGCCCATGATCTTATCCTCGAGCTGAAGTCCATGGCGGATGTAGGGCTGGTGGGCTTTCCATCGGCTGGTAAGTCCTCGCTTATCTCGGTTTTGTCGGCCGCGAAGCCCAAGATCGGTGATTACCCCTTTACTACGCTGCAGCCGAACCTGGGCGTGGTGGATATGGGAGATAGCTCCTTTACTATCGCGGACGTGCCGGGGCTTATCCCAGGCGCGGCCGATGGCAAAGGCCTAGGCCTGGATTTCTTGCGCCACATTGAACGCACGGCGGTGCTTGCCCATGTGGTCGATACTGCCACCATTGAGCCCGGCCGTGATCCCGTTTCCGATATTGAGGCGATGGAAAGTGAGCTGGCAAAATACCAAGGGGCTTTGCAGGAAGATACTGGTTTAGGGGATCTGCGTGAGCGCCCCCGCGTCATCATCTTGAATAAAGCAGATGTGCCTGAGGCCGAAGAGCTGGCGGAATTTGTCAAGGATGATCTGGAAGAGAAGTTTGGCTGGCCTGTCTTTATTATTTCGGCCGTCGCTCGCAAGGGCCTGGATCCGCTGAAGTTCCGGCTCATGGATATGGTGACCGAGCATCGCAAGGCCCAGCCATTGCCAAAGAAGGATAAGAACCACACCGTTATCCATCCCAAGGCCCAGGGCCATAAGAAGCATACCGGTGTATTTGCTGATTTCACCGTGAAGGCCGATCCTGAGGTCGAGGGTGGCTTCATTGTTGAGGGCAAGAAGATTGATCGCTGGATTACCCAAACTGATTTTGAAAATGATGAGGCAGTGGGCTTCTTGGCGGACCGCTTGGCCAAGGCCGGCGTGGAGGAAGAGCTGCGCGAGCAGGGCGCTGTGGAAGGCTGTCCGGTGACGATCGGCGGCATTACCTTCGAGTGGGAGCCGATGACTGGCGGTGATCCGACGATGGCCAGCCGCGGCGAGGACGCCCGTTTGAAGGGCACTAGCCGCGTTTCCGCCGCCGAGCGCAAGCGTGCCTCTCAGGCACGCCGTGGTCTTATCGATGAATACGATTACGGCACCGACGAAGAGGTCACTCGCGAGGGTGCTAATCGGGATAGGTGGCAAGGCTAGCTCGGTAGGCCCCCTCTTCTTGGGGTGTATAAGAGGGGGCGCTTTGTAGACTCGGTTGGCATGTCTTCTGATCAACAGAAAGAGCCCATCCTTCCACTTCCGGTAGAGCCTTTTGACGGGCCTACCGCCGATACTCCCTTTCCAGAACCGCTCGATGAGAACCCGGTAGCGTCCGGTTTTGAATCTGAACTTCGCCACGAGATCGCGCACGCCAAGCGCGTCGTGGTCAAGATTGGTTCCTCTTCTCTCACGGATGAGAATTTCCGTGTTTCACAGGAAAAGATTGATCACATCGTCGATGCCGTTCATGCGCGCATGGGCCGCTCCGATGTCATTATCGTTTCTTCTGGTGCGGTCGCCGCCGGCATGGGGCCGCTCGGGCTGCACCAGCGTCCCACCGATCTGGCTACCAAGCAGGCCTCCGCTTCTGTAGGCCAGGTGCACTTGGCCTATGTGTGGGGCCAGTCCTTTGCTCGCTATCAGCGCACCATCGGCCAGGTTTTGTTGACTGCGTCAGATACTGGTCACCGCGATCGCGCCCGCAACGCGCAGCGCACCATTGATCGCCTGCGCCAGCTGCGTACCATTCCTATCGTCAACGAGAATGATGCCGTGGCTACCTCGGAGATGCACTTTGGCGATAACGATCGCCTCTCCGCGCTGGTGGCCAACCTGGTGGGTGCTGATGCGCTCTTCCTCTTCTCCGATGTGGATGGCCTGTATGACAAGAACCCGGCCGAGCCGGACGCTAAGTTCATCGATGAAGTGCGCACCGGCAAGGACTTGAAGGGCGTTGTAGCTGGCGATGGCGGCAAGGTGGGCACCGGTGGTATGGCCACCAAGGTCTCTGCAGCCCGCCTTGCAACCCGCGGCGGCATTCCGGTGCTGTTGACCTCCACGGATAATATTGGCCCCGCACTTGCCGACGCCTCTGTGGGCACCGTCTTCCACACCCGCGAGGAACGCCAGCTTTCCGCCTGGAAGTTCTGGGCACTTTACTGCGCAGATACCGGCGGAGCCGTCCGCCTCGATGAAGGCGCTAAACAAGCCGTGACCGAGGGCGGTAATTCACTGCTGGCCGTGGGCATTACCGATGTGCAAGGCGAGTTCACCAAGGGCGAAATCATCGATATCCTCGGTCCGAATGGCGAGGTCATCGGCCGTGGCGAAGTCCGTTTCGACTCCGAGGAACTGCACGGTATTAAGGGAAAGAAGATGGAAGAACTTCCTGAGGAGCAGCGCCGCTCAGTTGTTCACGCCGATTACCTCTCCAACTTCGCCTCCCGTATTTAAACCCAAGTCCCTGATTCCCCGTATGGTTGGGGCATGAAATATTTCATGGGTCCGGACACCTGGCAGCCGATGGTAGAAGATATCGAGGCTGCCGGGCACGAACGCGTAAATAGCATTGAAGATGCCGAGGTCTATATCAACAATGCGCCCAACCCGCGCCGCATCCCCGAGATGCCGGAGAACATCGGTTGGGTGCAGCATTGTTTTACCGGCGTAAATCAGCTCATTGATGCCGGGGTCATCACCCCAGACGGCGTGCCATGGTGCAACTCCGCCGGCGCTTTTGCCCAGCCGGTAGCCGAATCTGCACTTGGCCTGGCCCTGTCACAGGCGCACCACCACAAAGCTTTCGCCCAGGCCGCTTCGTGGTCGGTAGCACAGGAGCTGGACGAGTCCCAGGCGTGGCTTTATAACCAGCGAGGGCCGAAGAGGGTAGCCATCTTCGGCGCTGGGGGCATCGGCAAGCAGCTTATTAAGCTGCTGAAACCGTTTGGCGTGCACATTACCGCGGTCAATCGCTCCGGCCGCTCGGTGGAAGGCGCCGATGAGGTCGTGCCCATGGATAAGGCCGATCACGTGTGGGGCGAGGCCGATTTCATTTTCTGTATCCTGCCTGCGACCTCGGACACCGAGGGGCTCATTGATGCCGCCACTTTCCGCGCGATGAAATCCTCCGCCATCTTTATCAACGTCGGCCGTGGCAGCACCGTAGTAACCGACGAGCTAGTGGCGGCCCTGCGCGATGGTGAGATCGCCGGCGCCGGGCTGGAAGTTATGGATCCCGAGCCACTGCCTGATGGCCATCCGCTATACGACCTGCCCAATTGCACCATGACGCCGCACATGGCTGCTTCCGCGCACGTGGCGCAGTACCACCTGGGCGCTATCTTCAACGCCAATGCCGCGGCGTGGGAGAGGGGAGAGGCGATGCCTACCCGCGTCGATGTGGAGGCCGGCTACTAATGAAGTACGCGATGCTACCCACCCCGTGGGAGGAAACCCTGCAGGCACTCGATGCAGCGGGTCACGAGCGCGCCCCACTGGAAGATGCCGAGGTTCTCATCTTCAACGGCGGCCCAGATGATTTCCCACGGCCCCTGCCACCGAGCGTGGGCCTGGTGCAGGTCCCCTTCGCTGGGGTGGATCACCTGCTCGACGTCATGCGTGATACCACCGCCCGCTGGTCTAATGCCGCCGGCCTGTATGACGCCACCGTGGCGGAATCTACCATTGCGCTCCTGCTCGCCCACTTGCATGCGCATAAGCGCGTGGGGACTAGCTGGTCTAACCGCGATGAGGTTGAGGCTCATACCAGCTTCCTTTTTGAAGATAAGACGGTAGCGGTGGTGGGCGCCGGGGGCATCGGCAAGCGGCTTATTCGTATGCTGGAAGGCTTCGGACCACGCATAATCGCGGTCAATCGCTCCGGCAACCCAGTCGAGGGTGCCGATGAAACCTTCGCCACCGCCGATATTGAGCGCGTCTGGCCAGCCGCCGATTATTTCGTGGCGCTTGCGCCGCTAACGGACGAGACCCACCGGCTTTTTAATGCCGCTGCCTTCCGTGCCATGCCCGATCACGCCGTGATTATTAACGTTGGCCGCGGACCACTGGTGGACACCGATGCTCTAGTCGAAGCCTTGCGGGCAGGAGACATCGCCGGCGCTGGCTTGGATGTCACCGACCCTGAGCCGCTGCCCGATGGGCACCCACTGTGGGACATGCCTAACGTGGTCATCACCCCGCACCTGGCCAACCCTCCCTATTCGGTGCGCCGGCGCATCGGCTCGCATACAGTACAGGTCATGGAGCGCTACTCCGCAGGTGAAGCAATCCCCACGGAAGTCGATATTCAGGCGGGTTATTAATGGACAACGCCGCCTCACAAGACGGTTCTTATCAAGGGAGCTCTTTTAATCCCACCGAAGCCGAGGTCGCGGATATGAAGGAGCGCCGGAAGAAGGTACAGGCGGTCGATTATGCTGCCTGGGCGGCCACCATCCTTTCCGTTGTGCTCGGCTATTTCTTCTTCCACTGGTCCTATTTTTGGGTTATCCCGATTATCTGTTTTATATGCTCGGCCGGAGCCCGCCACGTTTATAACTTGAGCTATTACGAAGAGGAATACCTCATGTTCGAGCGGAAGGACGAGAAGCGCCGCCGCCGGGCATCCGACAAGCGGAGCCGCGAGCTCGGCCAATAAGGACACCACCGTGCGGGTGCTTGCCGCCCAACTGGCTGAAAAGCGCGCGGCCTTTCGTTAGGCTGGTATGACATGAGCAACACTGAACGCGAAGAAGTTCTGTCCAAAGCCCGTGCTGCCAAGGAAGTCGCGCCCGTTGTGGCGCAGCTGTCCACGCCGCGCAAGAATGAGATCTTGCAGCGCGCAGCCGACAACCTCATTGCCCACACCGAAGCCATTCTCGCCGCCAATAAGCAGGATATCGATGCCGGCCGCGAACGCGGCATGTCCGAGTCCCTTATTGACCGCCTGTCTCTCGACTCCGCGCGCGTGGAAGGCATTGCCGGCGGCCTGCGCCAGGTAGCTGGCCTGCAGGACCCGGTAGGGGAGATCCTGCAGGGTCGCACCATGGATAACGGAATCCAGATGAAGCAGGTGCGCGTGCCGCTCGGTGTCATGGGCATGGTCTATGAGGCCCGCCCGAACGTCACCGTGGACGCCTTCGGTTTGGCCATCAAGTCCGGCAATGTGCCGCTATTGCGTGGCTCCAAATCCGCCCGCAACTCCAACACCAAGCTGGTAGAAATCTTGCAGGATACCCTCGTTGAGTTTGACCTGCCGCGCGAGGCCGTGCAGCTTTTGCCGTGCGAGACGCACGATTCCGTCCAGGACCTCATTACCGCCCGTGGTCTGGTGGACCTGGTTATTCCGCGTGGTGGCGCAAAGCTTATTGAGGCCGTCGTTACCGGCGCCACCGTCCCCGCCATTGAGACCGGCACCGGCAATTGCCACTTCTACGTGGATGCCTCTGCAGACATTGATAAGGCCATCGACATGGTCATCAACGGCAAGACCCGCCGCACCTCCGTGTGCAACTCCACGGAGTGCATGCTTATCGACGCCGCTTTGGATGACTCCGTCAAGCTCCGCATCATCGCCGCGCTGCAGGATGCTGGCGTGACCATCCACGGCGACGTCGCCGAGCTCGAGGCCTTCGGCGTCAAGGATGCCGTGCAGGCCACCGATGAAGACTGGCGCGAGGAGTCACTATCTATGGATATCTGCGCCAAGGTGGTCGACGGCGTAGATGGCGCCATCGCGCATATCACCGAGTTCACCACTGGCCACACCGAGGCCATCGCCGCGCAAGACGCCGATGTCCTAGTGAAATTCGGCAACGAGG
>OCJN01000199.1_pt1 | contig 16892 bp, 19 predicted proteins | sample 1480731 | NCBI WGS metagenome assembly OCJN01 (sample SAMN05301479, study PRJEB22388) | human skin metagenome | isolation source: Infant 1 DOL 23 skin | host: Homo sapiens | place: USA: Pittsburgh, Magee-Womens Hospital of UPMC | collected 2013/2014 | reverse complement strand
TTTTTCGGTCTTTGTTTACTAAGCGTCCTAATTCTTGACCGTTTTCAATTACGACAAAACTCGGAATACCAAAAATATTCCACTCGGCAGCCACGTCAATAAACTGATCACGGTCGACTTCGATAAATTGAAACGCTGGAAATGCTTCTTCAATTTCAGGCATGACTGGTTTAATGAAACGACAATCTCCGCACCAATCAGCCGTAAAGAAGAAAACATTTTTACCTTTTTCAACATAAGTTGCTAGTTCTTCTAATGAATTGGAATAAATCATTTAAACATCCTCTACTTTCCGTAAACAATTGTATTAACTGTTGATTTATCCAAGCCACGTAATGCTTGTAACAACATTTCCCGCGCTGCTTCATAATCCGCAATACTAAACATTGTTTGATGCGTATGGATGTAACGACCACAAACGCCGATGACTGTACTTGGTACACCATTATTAGTTGTGTGCGCAGCCCCAGCATCCGTTCCGCCTTTAGAAACAAAATATTGATACGGAATATTGTGTGTCGCTGCTGTATCTAATAAGTATTCACGTAAGCGAGGCAATGTGATCAAACCTGGGTCGAAAATCCGTAATAACGTTCCTTCACCTAAATGACCATATGTCCCTTTTTTCGTGTGAATATCATCTGCCGCTGAACAATCCACCGCAAAGAAGATATCTGGATTAAATTTATGAACAGATGGTTTAGAACCACGTAAACCGACTTCTTCTTGTACGTTTGCTCCAGCAATTAATGTGTGGCCTAATTCTTCATTTTGTAACGTTTCCAATGCATCTAATACCAACGTACAACCATAGCGGTTATCCCATGATTTACTGATAATATTTTTGCCATTGGCTGTTTTAATCGTTTCTGTTTGTGGAACAATGGAATCCCCTGGACGAACGCCAAAGCTTTCAGCTTCTTCTTTTGAAGAGAATCCTGCATCAAATAACACATCAGAGACTTCTAATTGTTTTTGACCACTCGTACCACGCAACAAGTGTGGCGGAATAGATGAAGAAATACATGGATAGTTCCCTTTACTTGTTTTTAACGTAAAACGTTGTGCTGAAACAACATAGGGATTCCAGCCGCCTAAAGGAACCACTTGGAATAAACCATTATCGTTAATTTGAGTTAACATGAAGCCAACTTCGTCCATGTGGGCTGCTACCATTACGCGTGGCGCTGCTTCCACTTTTGAACGTTTAATCCCAAAAATACCACCTAAACCATCATATTGAACATCGTCCACTAACGGGGTGATATGTTCTTTCATGTACGCGCGAATGTCGTCTTCAAATCCGCTGGTTCCTTGTAATTCAGTTAATTCCTTGATTCGTTGAAATGTTTTTTCTTCCATAGATGTATGTCCTATTGCTTTTGATTTGTTGGAAATTACGCCAACCAAGCGTCACTTTTTCTCTAAAAAGTCACTTTATCCTGTCGATAAAAATAGGTACTCCTTTCATATGATTTCACTCTTATTATAACGCAAATACTAGAAAATGCACATCGCTTTCTCTTTTTAAACGTGACAATGAGAATGCCCTAAAAGAATGATTGAAAAACTTTTTTTATTTCTCAGCGGCCCCTTCTCTATGGTAAAATAAGAGTGATACTGACAAAAGTAATAGTAAGCAGAAACCGACCAAGGGAGGTCATACAAATGAACGAAGAAAATGAGTTGACATACTTTAAAGGCGGCTTAGCGCTAGGCGTTGGTCTTGGTTTAGTAGGCGGCATTGCCTCAACCTTGTTCTACCATAAGAAAAAAACAATCTCCGCTGATCTCGTCTTAGAAAATGTAAAAGCTGCTTTTTTAAAAGAAGGACCGATTGAAGGTTCGTGGATTGAGTTTGAGAAAAAGCCCTTGCGGAAATTCGCCATCCACTCCAAAACGTATACTGGAGGAATTTGCCGCATTGAAGACGACGGCATTGTTCAATACGAATTCACTGCAGATGCCTACACAGGAACTGTCATTGACATCCAACGATTAAAAGATTAAAAAGATTGTTACAAAAGCACTTATTTGCTTTTGTAACAATCTTTTTTTCTTCTCATTTGTTTTTTGTAAAAGGGATGTTTATTTTATGTCAAAAAAATCAAATCAATGATGAATAAATACTCAAAAATCGAATGTTTTCTGCATGGAAATCACCTTAAATCTCTACTTATCAACGTTTGTCCACTTTTTTCATAAAAAAGATTAGACATTTTTTAAAAATTGATAAAAGAATAATCATTTCTAACGATTCTTTAATTTCTCCTTTTCATTTTTACATTATACTGAGAGTATTGCTAAAAATGAAAAGAAGCGTGTCAAATGAAGAAATCTGTTTTATTTACTTCATTACTTGTATTATCAAGCTTAGCTTTAGCGGCCTGCGGCGGTGGCAGTGACGATAAAGGAGCAAGCAACGGCGGCAGCGACAACCAAGTATACACAATGGTTGAATCCCAAGAAATGCCTAGTGCCGATCCGTCCCTTGCGACAGATGAAGTGAGTTTTACCACTTTAAATAATGTCTACGAAGGAATCTATCGTTTAGATAAAGACAATAAACCCGCGCCTGCTGGTGCAGCCGAAAAAGCAACTGTTTCAGAAGACGGTTTAGTTTACAAAGTTAAATTACGTGAAGAATCAAAATGGTCTGATGGCAAACCAGTTACTGCTGCAGATTACGTTTATGGTTGGCAACGAACAGTGGACCCTGCCACTGCTTCAGAATATGCCTACATGTTTGAACCAGTAAAAAATGCTGAAAAAATTTCTAAAGGGGAACTACCTAAAGAAGAATTGGGCATTAAAGCAATCAATGATCATGAATTGGAAATCACTTTAGAAACAGCAACACCATATTTTGACGATTTATTGGCTTTCCCTTCTTTCTTGCCGCAACGTCAAGATATCGTTGAACGTTTTGGTAAAGATTATACAAAGAGTAGCGATAAAGCAGTCTACAATGGTCCATTTACACTAACTGAGTTTGATGGTCCCGGAACAGATACTAAATGGTCTCTAACTAAAAATGAAGAATATTGGGACAAAGAGACTGTCAAGTTAGATAAAGTCGCTATCAACGTGGTAAAAGAAGCCCCAACTGCCTTAAATCTTTATGAAACTGGTGAGGTGGATGATACGTATTTATCTGGCGAACTGGCCCAACAAATGCAAAACTCGCCTGACTTGGTCCAATTAAAAGCCGCTTCTTCTTTCTATTTAGAAATGAATCAAGCAGATGAAAAATCACCATTGACCAACGCAAACTTACGTCGTGCTATGTCTTATGCCATCGATCGCGATTCATTAGCTAAAAACATTTTAGCCAATGGCTCTCTTCCTTCACAAGGCTTCGTTCCTGTGGATGTCGCGAAATCACCAAAAACGGGTGAAGACTTTGTTAAAAAGCTGTGGAATACTGGAACAAAGCGAAACAAGAACTTGGTGTTTCCAACTTAACGGTTGATTTAATGGTAGACGACTCTGAAGGCGCTAAAAAAATGGGCGAATATCTTCAAGGATCACTGTCTGATACTTTGGAAGGCTTAAAAGTAACTGTGACGCCTGTCCCTATGGCTGTTCGCTTAGATCGTACCTTAAAAGGGGATTTCCAAATCGCTGTTCGTGGTTGGAGTGCCGACTATTCAGACCCAATTAACTTCTTAGATTTATTAGAAAGCTCAACTTCTAATAACCGTGGACGTTACAGCAATCCTGAATACGATAAATTCATTGCTGCGTCCAAAACCACAGATGTTAACGACCCTGAAAAACGCTGGGAAGATCTAATCAACGCTGAAAAAACAGTAATTGCTGATATGGGCGTTGTGCCAATTTACCAAAAAGCAGAATCACACTTACGTGCACCAAACGTGAAAGAAATTATTTATCATCCAACCGGTGCTAAATACGACTTCAAGTGGGCGTATAAAGAATAAAGTAAAGGTCTCCTTCAATTTTGGAAGGAGACCTTTATTATTTATACTGACACGTTTCTAAATGATCATTCACCAATCCCGCCGCCTGTAAAAAGGAATAGACTGTCGTGGCACCTAAAAATTTAAATCCTCGTTTTTTTAACGCTCGACTAATCTGTTGCGATAATTCCGTGGAGGCTGGAACCTCTTCTGGGTGCTGCCAGTGATTAACGATTGGTTGCTGATCGACAAAGTTCCAGAGGTAGCGATCAAAGGAGCCAAATTCTGCCTGAATTTCTTGAAAAACTTGCGCATTCGTAATGGTCGCTTGAATTTTTAAACGATGACGAATCACACCAGGATTTGCTAGTAAAGCTAAAATTTTTTTCTCATCATATCGCGCAATTTTCCGATAATCAAACGCATCATAAGCTGCCCTGAGCGTTTCTCGTTTATTCAAAATAATCGCCCAGCTTAAGCCCGCTTGCATACTTTCCAAGGTCAATAACTCAAATAACTGTTGCTCTTCATGAACTGGACGTCCCCATTCATCATCATGATAGGCTTGCATCTCTTCAGTTGTATTCGTTGCCCAAGTACATCGCTCCATTGTCCTGCCTCCTTTTATTTGCTAAAAAAGATGCGAACAAAGGGTACTGCCTTTTGTTCCACACCTTTTCTTATTCCTAATAAAATGCCCAGAAGTTTAACGCTTCATTCATCACTTCTTCGGCTGTAAATGTCCGTTTTGAATGGCCCTTTTCTTCTGAATCGTTTGGATCATTAATCCAGAAATCGCCTTTTTCATCCACACCACTCATCACCATAATGTGACCAGTTGTAGTGAAATAGCCTGGTTTTACAGAAATAATGACTGGATGACCTTCCTTCAAGAAAGCTGCCACTGTTTCAATATTCCCAATTTCTTGACAGTTATAGCCTTTCATTTCAGCATATGCACTAAAAATAGACCACGCCGTCCCTTGTCCTTCCATAAAGAAGTCATTTTTTGCCCAAGCTAACACATCTAGAGGAGTGACCTCTTGGTGATCCATGTATGAACCAACCATTGCAAGCGACACAATCGCACAGCCATTAATTTCGATTGTATTCGGCTTATCTACATTGCCAAATCCGTACGCGGTGTCTTTCCATTTAGCATCTGTCTGCAATTCTAACGGCAAATCCAGATGTCCATCATATTGCTTCTTTTCAATTTCTTGATTGACCTGTTGTCCATAGCTTAAAGGTTTGACTTTTTTCTCAATTTTAACTGGTGCTGGTTCTTTTGTTTTACTTGATTCAGCACTAGCTTTAACATATGAATCATCAAACCAACTTGAAAACCCACCTGATTTCATCGGCGAAAACTGCGCTAACAATCCGCCAAATCCAAACGATACCAACAACACCGTGAGAACTTTTTTTTGGTAACCTGATGGTTTTTTTGACATACTATTCATCCTTTTCTATCTATTGACTACATCCGATAATCTTATGTATTTCTTATATGCTCACACATTATACTACTTTCTTTTTCGAAAAACAGAAACGTTGGTAAATTCTCATAATTATTGAAGGCGAACATATTTTCTTGAATTTTATCACAAAATTAGGTAAAATACAGGTAATTAGTCATTTGAGTTTTATTCTATTTTATTCGTAAAGGAGGCAGAAGAATGGATCAACATAAAGCTACCATCAAGAGCATTTCTAAACTGATTACGCTCTCTTCCCAACATTTCTTTTCGGCATTTTTAGAAGATTCTCAAGATCAAAAGAATAAAGAAAAGGAACGCAGTGCGCTTTTACAAGAGCTCCAAGTCGCTGCCGCCCAAAAATCCTTAGTGGTCTTACAATTGAAAGAAGTCCCTACAGCGCATAAATTCGAAACGGTGATCGGCTGGATTGTCTCAAAAAATATTTCGGACAATATCGTCGTTCGTTTACAAACGGATGAACAACAGTTACGCATGATTCCTGTTGCTTCTGTCATGAAAGTCAGCACGTTAGCCAATCGTCACCAACGTCAAATTCACTAGAATATTGAAGTCTTTATAAAATAAATGGAAACCACCAACCCTGGCGATTGCAGGTTGGTGGTTTCTTTTATTTTAGGGATGCGCCAAAGCGACCTCAATTAAACGATTTTCTGTTTGTAAAAGATCAAACAGTGTGCCAATTCTTTCTAATTGTTCCAAGTCTATTTGATAAAGTTTCACTCTTGGTTTGGTTAGCCAGGAGCCTTGTGTAAACTTCATTCGTTCCTTGATTAACACGCCTTGCTCATAGAGCGTTTTTATCTCTAATTCAGAAACTTGGTCTGTCAAAGAGGCCACGCGACCATGGTGAGCTAATTCTGGTAAAAAAGTAGTGCCTTCTTTTTGAGGGAACGCCTTTAATAATTGTTGATTAATCTCCCAAGCTTCTTTCAGGAATTTAGCTTTTTTTGATAACTCATCGTAGTAAAACAAATCAATTTTAACGAGATCGTACCATTCCTCTTCCTCTAATTCCTTAGTTTGTTGCTCCTCGAAGTGTGCCCAACTACTTGCGAACAACCCTTTTTCTAATCTTAATAGCTCTTGTTCTGCTTTTTCTTTCGCTACTTTCATGCGCGCTTTAGCTGCTTTTTCTTGTCGTAAGCTTTCTTGTAGAAATCGAATTTGCTGCTCTTCTTTTGTTTTTATTTCAGATTGGCTGCCCACTTGTTGGGGTAAACTTGCCTGTTGATAATATGTACCCGTTACGGATGCTTGTTCTATTTGTCGTTCGTTATTTAGCCACTCGTTAACAATTTCTACCAATGATTGCGTGGTTGGATAATTCATTTGTTGTAAGCTTGCTTCGAGGTTGCAAGGTTGTGCCGCATTGGAACAGATTGGTATAAATTCACAAAAATAACAATTTTCTGTATCGCTTGTTTCGGCTTGTCCCTTTGTCCAGATAAAGAGAGGAAACAGGTGTTGCAACTTTTCTAGCAAAATCTTCGGGTCTAAGGTCAGTCCTAAACAACGGATGCTTAAATAACTTTTGCTAGCTGATTGCTGTAACAGCTTTTCTGGCATTATTGTTCTTTCGTCCTGTCTAGCAAATGACTGTTTTTGTTGCCATTGCTCAACTAGCTCCTGTTCACTTAACGGACCGAAAATGGTTACTCTTTTTGCCACATGTGGCAAAGCCTTCGGATAAAAAGAGACTTCTAACAATTCACTCAGTGAAACCACCGCCTTTTTTCTTTTTTTATTCATATTATACAGTACTCGACAATGAAATAGCTAGTTGCTTTAAAAAGAAAAAGTCCTAAGTCAGAAGTAAAGGAAACTTCTGACTTAGGACTCAACTTATTTCTTAGGAACAAATAATTGCGGTGCTACTTTTGCCAATAAGCCTAGAACTAGACTTACATACAAACAATTGACGACGGTACTCGTACCGTTTAGTACAAAAGAATAGAGGTATGGGCTCATTCCTTCTGGTGCATACATGCCCCAAACCAATACACCCGCCCAAAAATGCCAAAACCAGCGGGCGAAGACTGCGACAACACTTCCTAAAATAATCGTACGAATGGCTGATTTTAAGCGATTCGCTTGAAAATAGAGTTGAATTTTTCTAGCGAATACGCCACCCATTCCTCCAAACGCAAAAGCAAAGGGATATTCAAAAATAATCTGTGGAACGGACAAGAAATTTTTCATGGCTGTACCGAGAATAATATTTAACATGCCCCAAACAAAGCCTGCTGCAACTCCGGGAAGCAACCCACGACGAAACGAATAAAGAACTAATGGGACCATTCCCAACGATAGGTCCAAGCCACTATTGGCAAATTCAATCGGTAAAAAAGAGAGGGCCATTGCCATTGCTGCGACGACTGTTCCTTCTACCCAAATACGTAAATCCATTTTTCTAGCCAAACAAATTTCCTCCTATGTTCTGACGCTCTCAACCACTAATACATCGTTATTTTACCATAGGGACTTTAGAAAAACACGTTTGTCGAACAAGCAAAAAAATAGCTGGACCAACGTTTAAGGGAATCAACTCCTACTCAAACGCATGCCAGCTACTGTTTATCCATTAATCATCCCGCTCAGTTGTCAAAATTTTACCAGAATGAGCATCGATTTTTACCTCTATTTTTTGTTGGCCCTCTTTCACTTTCACTTCCCAATAGGTGATTCCTAATTCTTTCTCTAACTTCCAATCTGTTGCCTGGCCGACTTTCGCTGCTTTTTCAGCCAAGGTTGTAGCTTGTTCTCTGGAAATGATCTTTGTTAAATCAAGTGCCTCTTCTTGCATTTTAACGCCATTTTGTTCATCGGCATCCAAAGTTTCGACTTTTTCTTTTGTGAATTCGCCTGTCTCTGCGTTCACTTCAACTTGATATTCTTTTTGCTGATCCACGCCTTCTATTTCATAAAAATAACGGCCAAAATCTGTATCTAACTGCAGACTTGTTATTTTAGCTTCTGGATATTTTTTCTCAAATGCTGTCGTTACTTTTTCTAAAGAGACAGCTACCGCACTTGTCTTCTCTGATGTCGTCGTTGCTTCTTGTTGTACGGATGAACTTGTTTCACTAGTTGATATTGCTGTTTCTTTTTGTTCATTTGTTGGTGAAACAGCAGTAGGCGTTTTGGGTGTACAGCCAGCTACCAAAAAGAGGGCCAAGCCAGTCAGAGCGCCATAGAGTATTTTTTTCATTAAACAACCTTCTTTCCTTTTTATCATTTTATTATACTTGATTTCTCATTCAAATCATAGCTACAAAAAGAGCCCTACTTTAGTTGATAAAGTTAGAGCTCTCTCAGCCTTCATGGGCCAACATAAAAATTTCACCGAAATCATTTTCTTGTTCAATGTGCCAAATGCGTTTTTCACTATTATAGACAAGCGTTGCCAAAATTTCTTCTTTTTGGTAAGAGGTATTTTTCATCTTGCTAAGTGAATCTTCCACCAAGTAAATAGGAATCCGATATTCTTCTTTATCCACTTCCGTTTGTTGGAAGCAAAAAATAACACCTTCTTGCAAGATACCTTTCATATTTTTAAGTAATTCAGGACTTAATTTTTCGACAGGCGTATTTCGTTTAAAGAAGGCCTTTTTCTGGTTCACTTTCTCTAAAACAACACGTGTAATTTTATCAGCAAAGATTCGATAAAATTCATCAATATAACGATAATAGACACGCGTCATCTGATCTGCAAATTCAAAAAAGACAAAATCATTTTGTAGCTTATAAAAGAAAGGCGAATGCAAACTATTCTTCATGTGTCCAAAATAAAGAAGTTCCGAAATTTCTAATGGCGTTAGCTCTTTTAGCATCGTCACATCGGAAAAGTCAATCCATTTAATCTCTTCAGTCATCCAACGACGTTGTAGCGATTGAAAATAGCGATTGACGCTTTCTTCTCCGCGAATAATTTTCAAGCCTGAATGCATATCGTATTCGCCAGCTTCGGCAGAAGGATCTAATAATAGTAAGTTCTGTGGATGATGCACAATTGAACGAACAAAATCGGAATGGGTAATTCCTTTAGATAAAACCGCGTTGCTGGTTACATCTATATGTACATAAATTAAATCAAGCAAATTCCCATCTCCCCTCTACTAGCCTCCTTACCATTTTACAATATTTTCAAAAGAAAAGCTTGTTTCTTTTACTTTAAAATTCCATTACAAAATGAGGATTTTTTTGAAAAATCAATCGATTCAGTTGTTTTTTATTAAATCAAGGTCCGGTCTGCTTACCTATTCCCCGAAGAAAATAAATAGGTTTTTCAAATAAATTGTGGTAAACTTGATACATTAAAAGGAGGGAGAATATGCGCCCAAAAGAGAAAAAAAGAGGAAAAAATTGGTTAATCAACAGCTTATTAGTTTTACTATTTATCATTGGCTTGGCCTTAATTTTTAACAATCAGATACGCAGTTGGGTGGTTCAACAAAATAGCCGCTCGTACGCCGTTAGCAAGCTGAAACCAGCTGATGTGAAGAAAAATATGGCTCGTGAAACAACGTTTGACTTTGATTCAGTTGAGTCCTTGAGCACAGAAGCGGTGATGAAAGCCCAATTTGAAAACAAAAACTTACCTGTGATTGGTGCCATTGCGATACCAAGTGTCGAAATTAATTTGCCTATTTTTAAAGGATTGTCAAATGTCGCTTTATTAACTGGTGCGGGAACCATGAAAGAAGATCAAGTCATGGGGAAAAACAATTATGCCTTGGCTAGTCATCGAACGGAAGATGGCGTTTCCTTATTTTCACCTTTAGAAAGAACCAAAAAAGACGAACTCATTTATATCACTGATTTATCTACTGTTTATACATACAAAATAACTTCTGTAGAAAAAATCGAACCAACCCGTGTTGAGTTAATTGATGACGTTCCTGGTCAAAATATGATTACCTTAATTACCTGTGGCGATTTACAAGCAACGACGCGAATTGCTGTTCAAGGAACATTGGCAGCAACGACGCCTATTAAAGACGCCAACGACGATATGTTGAAGGCTTTCCAATTGGAGCAAAAAACTTTAGCCGATTGGGTGGCTTAATAAAAAAATCCTTGAAAAGTTTTGACACTTTTCAAGGATTTTTTGCTTTATTTCATCGCTTGACGTTCTTGCTGTTTCAAACGAGCAAAACCATAACGAATACCTGCAAATAATAAAACTAACGGAGATAAGAAAACAGAGATCATTAACCATTCACTTGTATACATACTACTAAAAGATAAATGATACGTGACAGCATACACTAGCGGCAGACTCATTATCAACAATAAATAATACAAACTTAATTCAAAAACATAGGATAAATAACTACTGTTCATCTTACTTCCCTCCTGTCTCTTTTTCCCTGAACAATTTGTTAACACTATTGTACCAAGGGGAAACAGAAAGTACTATCGGACTATAGTCCTAATCTTTCAGCTGTGCTTTTATTTTTTTTAACCATTCTGAGGTACCTGCTTCCACTAAGCGGTAAGTTTCCTCAAAATCTCCAGTATAATAAGGATCAGGTACGTCCATGGTTTCTTTACCAGCCACAACTTCCATAAATAAATGAATCCGCCGTTGCTCTTCTTGAGGAGCTAATGCTTTTAAATCTGCCACATTATTCGCATCCATCCCAATGATATAGTCATATTTTTTAAAATCACTTGGCTGGATTTGTGTTGCCTGCATTCCTTGATAGGAAATTCCTTGTTGCTCCAAAATTTTTCTGGTTCCCTTATGTGGCTGACTGCCAACTTCCCAGTGGCTAGTAGCTGCTGAAAACACTTGAATAGCCGATTCTAAACCAGCTTGTTGGACTTTCTGACGAAAAATCGCTTCTGCCATTGGCGAGCGACAAATATTGCCTAAACAAACAAATAACACAGTTACCACAACGTTTCACTCCTTCATAAAACTTTTTATCCTTCACACATTACTCATTGGCTTCTTGTTCATACAAATGATAAGCCATAAATTCTGTATCTTTCGCTAAACGGAATAATTGCGTCGCCATTTCCAAAGGAGTCTGAGAATATTCCTCAAGAATCCATTTCGTTAAGACGCCACTACATCCATAGGAAAAGAAATTCGCATAAAATTGTTTGTCTTTATCTGTTAAATGATTCTCAACATCGACTTGTTCAAATAATGATATAAATAAGCGATTGGTCGAAGCGGAAAAAACATTAAGAAGAACTTCTGAATCTGAGGTCACCGTTGTATAGTAGAAATGGCTCTTCTCTTTAATCGCTTTTAATAACTTCAGGGCTTGTTCCTCCCAGTTTTCCAAACAAATATCTGTTTCTAAGTAAATCAATGCATCGTGACGATAAATCCAACGTAATAAATCATATTTATCTGTAAAGTGATAATAAAATGTTTGGCGATTCAAGCCCACTTTTTTGGTAATATCTTGGACACTTATTTTACGAAAATCCTTTTGTTCACATAATTCTATTAAAGCTGAAGCGATTGCTTGTTTTGTATCGTGCGTTCCGCTCATGCTGATTCCTCCGCTCCTAATATGTATATACCTCTATAATTGCAAAAAAACGGCCAGATTACAATATTTTCAGATACATTTTATGCATATATTTAAAATTAAATGAATAAAAAAAGCGGCAACTAACGATTTTTGTTAGTTACCACTCCTTGTTATCAATTATTAATAGATGACTATTTAGCCTGGAAAACGCCATACAACAGCGCGGAATCCTGCTGGTGGTGCTGGTGACCAGTTAGAGTTAGAAGAAACATAACCAGAACCTCCTGGGTTGTTCGCTTCAACGATTTGAACACTTCCACCACTTACACCTGTAACTAAGACAGTATGCACGCCACCAATCCAGCTATCTGGACTATAGGCACTTTCATATTGAACAACATCGCCTGGTTGCACGTTACTCCAGCTAACTTGTGTTGCGCCAGAAGCAACATAGCCACTGTTTGGACCACCATAACCGAAGTTAATACCGCCTGCCGCTAACCAGCGACGAACGGATACTAAACATTCGCCTGGCTGATTCCAACCTGTTGCATAAGAATTACCAACATCTGCTAAAGCTGCATTGATTGCGGCTTGTTTTCCTGAAGTCACGCCACCATTCCCTGGTTTTGCTTCATTACCTTTTTCAGGAGTCGTTGGGTTAGTTACAGGAACTTCTTTTTCTTTTTCAGGTGCTGCTGCAGGTGTTGTTACAACACTTTCTGTTTCAGTACTTGAAGTTGTTGTTTCTTGCGTTGTGGTACTTTCAGTAGTTGTTGATGATTCTACTACTGGTGTTGCGGCTTTTTCTTCAGCGGCGGATGCTGCTGCCTCATTGGCTGCTTTTGTTGCTTTCGCTTGCTCTGCTGCCGCTTTTTGTGCTGCGGCTTGTGCTTGCGCTGCCGCTTGTTCTTCTGCTTTTTTAGCAGCTGCACGTTGGCGTGCTTGTTCTTCTGCTAAACGTTTTTCCGCTTCTTTTTTCTGTTTAATGAAGCCGTCTTTTTTCCCTTGTTCTTCAGAACGTTGTGCTTCTAAATCATTTTTAGCCACTTCTTGTTGGATCTTCAATGTTTTTAATGATTCTGTTTTGTCATTTAATTCTTTTGTTGCTGCTTCTAATTCAGCAATTTGTTTTTCAACATTCTTTGTTTTCTTTTCAACAGTCGCTTTGTCTTCTTTTTGTTGTTCTAGTAATTCATTGTTGGCGCTCATCATTGTTGACCGCTTGAACGCGACCAATTGCATCTGCTACTGAATCTGCATCTAAGACAGCATCAATAATTGAATCACTTTGACCATTCACTTGGACATCGCGTGCTTGTTTTGTCATTTGTACTTCACGTTTTTGAATACGGACATTCAAATCAGAAATTTCACTATATAATTTAGATACTTCTGATGATAGCTTGTTCTTTTTAGCTGTTAATGTATCGATTTGTTTGGCCGTTTCAACCATATCATTTTCAATCGCGGCAACTTTTGCTTCTGCATCTGACATTTGGCTTGTTAACGCATTAATTTTTTGATCTTGTTGTTGAATCTTTGTATCGTATTCATCTGCAAATGCTGCGGATGGCAACGCTACGCTTGTTAATGTAATGGAACATACCATTAGAGCCGATAATACACTTTTCTTCAATCTGTTGTCCTCCGAAAATCCTTTTTTGTTAAGCTTTTTTATTATTTATTAAAATTTGAATAAATTTCTCTTTTTCAACGATAGAGCAATTGTAGCATAGCTGTATGTCACTGAGATAATATGGATGTTACAGTAATATTTCAATTTTCTTCTTGTAAATGACAAAAAAAAGCTTCACTTTTTTCACAACTTTCTTCAAGGCTCCAGGGTAATCTTCTCATTGTTTTGTTATTTAAAGAAAATAAAAAAAGCGAAAAATGCTAACAAATGAGCATTTTTCGCAAACGAACAAAATTTTCAATTTTTATTTTACGGAAAACAGTTTTTTCAGCGGATAAGATAAAATAACATACCACACCATGTTCAATAGCAATGTAGGGCCCAACACACGCGTAATAAATAAAATCGGGCTGACATCCGCTAAATGAAAGGCCACTTGAATCAGTACCGCAATCAGTTCATACAACGTGGTAAAAATAACGATCCCAAAAAAACCAGTTAGTAAATTTGTTTGAATTACTTCTTTAAATGTATACATCAACATAACCGAAATCGTCAGTGCGACTGTATAAATCCCGATAATGCCAATGTAGTAGCTATCGCAAATAAAGCCTAAAATTAACGAAGTAATTAATAAATAACGTTTAGAAAAATTAGGAACGGCAAACATAAACGCAAGTAATAACAGATGAGAACTGGCGAAGTAAACATTACTTGTCCACGTTTCAAAAGACTTTGTTAAATGAGCATCAATTAACATTAAGAAAAACAAGAGAATAGGTGTGACGTATTTTAAATACTCTTTCCGAATCATTCGCTTTCCCCTGCCGATCTTTTCACGACCGTCACAACGGAGATACCATAGACATCCGCATAAGGTTTCACATACACTTCACGATCTAAACCAAAACTATCTGGTTTCACTTTAATAACTGTCCCTACCGCTAAATCGGCTGGGGAATTACCACCTAAGCCAGAAGTCTGAACGACATCGCCTTCTTTCAGAGTGGCATCGCCAGTTAATTGTGACACAATTAATGCATTTGTCTTATTGTCGTAATTTTTAAGTAAACCAAACGATTCGCCATTTGCGGAAGTTACTCGCACAGGGAAATGGTTCGAGTTGACATTTTTAGACGTTAGTAGTTCCACTTTTGCAGTCGTTGCATTGACTTCAATGACACGCCCCACTAACCCTTTTTGCGCCATGACCGCCATGCCCGCTTCAATGCCGTCATTGGTTCCTTTATCGATAATTAATAAGTCTTGCCAAGTATCCGGCGAACGCGTAATGACATTCGCAGTTACTTTTTCATAGTTAGCTAACGTTTCGTTCAGATTCAATTCTTGTTTTAAACTATCAATTTCGCGTTTATAGTTATTGTTTTGGACAGCTAATTCATTATAGCTATCAATTTTTTCTTTTAGACGTTCATTTTCTTTAAACGTGTTAATTAAATTGCCCATTGAAGACAAGCCGTTTTCCACCACACGAGCTGGAAAAGAAATCACACGATCCACCATACTAACGCTATTGTTGACGCCACCTTGAACGACATTGGTTTTGCCTTTTTCAGAACGTTGCGCAGCAGTTAAACTAATAATGGTTACTAAAATAATGACTAAAATTAAGGTAATGATTATATTTTTATTTGGATTAAATTTTTTCACAAAGACACCCCAGATATTCTTCAGACTGATAGTATTAATTTTACCACTAATTGACTATAAACAAAAGAGTTGGCGATCGTCTTTAGCTTTTTTTATCATTTCTTTTTTAGGGCTTATTTTCAACGAAAAAACCAACGAAAAGAAAGGAAACTTCCTTGGTTTTCGTTGGTTTAAAAAGAAATTATTTTTCTTTGTTTTCTTCGTTTAATAATGCTTTTCTTGACACGTTGACACGGCCTTGTTTGTCAATTTCAGTTACTTTGACAAGGACTTCGTCGCCTAATTTCACGACATCTTCAACGTTGTTCACACGTTCGTTTGCTAATTGAGAAATATGGATCAAGCCATCTTTGCCTTTAATTAGGTTAACAAACGCACCAAATTTTTCAATGCGGACAACTTTTGCTAAGTAAACTTGGCCGACTTCGACTTCTTTGGTTAATTCTTCAATAATCTTGATGGCTTTTTTAATCATTTCAGCATCTGATGAAGCAATACTTACGTTACCGTCTTGATCGATATCAATCTTAACACCAGTTTCATCAATGATGCTGTTGATTGTTTCGCCACCTTTACCAATGACATCTTTAATTTTCGCTGGTTTAATTTGAATCATTTCAATTTTCGGTGCATATTGACTTAATTCTTCACGAGGAGCAGCAATCGTTGTTGTTAATTCTTCTAGAATTTCCATCCGTGCTTTCTTCGCTTGGTCTAATGCTTCCGTTAAAATTTGTTCTGTAATTCCTTGGATTTTGATGTCCATTTGTAAAGCAGTGATTCCGTCTTTCGTTCCTGCTACTTTAAAGTCCATATCGCCAAGGTGGTCTTCTAAACCTTGAATATCTGTTAAGATTGTATAGTTTTCGCCATCACTAACAAGACCCATTGCAATACCTGCAACTGGCGCTTTAATTGGCACACCCGCATCCATTAATGCTAATGTTCCCGCGCAAATACTTGCTTGTGAAGAAGAACCATTTGATTCTAACACTTCTGCTACTAAGCGGATTGTGTAAGGGAAGTCTTCTTCTGATGGAATAATTTGTGCTAAGGCACGTTCACCTAACGCACCGTGACCGATTTCACGACGACCTGGTGAGCCCGCGCGTCCTGTTGAACCAACAGAGAATTGCGGGAAGTTATAATGATGGATGAAACGTTTGCTATCTTGGACACCCAATCCATCGATAATTTGATGTTCCCCTAAAGGCGCTAATGTACAAACGGATAAAGCTTGTGTTTGACCCCGAGTAAATAAGCCAGAACCATGCACACGTGGTAAAATACTTACTTCTGATGATAAATGACGAATTTCGTCTAATTTACGGCCATCCGGGCGAATCTTATCGATCGTGATTAACTCACGTACGACATCTTTTTCAAGATCTTCCGCAATTTGTTTCACTTCTTTTAGTAATTGCGCTTCTTCTTCGTGTTCCGCAAATTTTTCAGCGTAAACTTCTTTGACTGTATCTTTTACTTTGTCAATTTCAACTTCACGTGCTAATTTTTCTTCCGTCATTACGGCTGTTTTCATTGTATTGTAGTACGCATCAAAAATTTCTTTTTTAAGATCAGCGTCCACTTGTAATAAGTCCACGTCCATTTTTGGTTTACCTACAGCGGCAACAGATCGGAAGAGCGTCGTGTAGGGAAAGAG
>OCJN01000198.1_pt1 | contig 17191 bp, 20 predicted proteins | sample 1480731 | NCBI WGS metagenome assembly OCJN01 (sample SAMN05301479, study PRJEB22388) | human skin metagenome | isolation source: Infant 1 DOL 23 skin | host: Homo sapiens | place: USA: Pittsburgh, Magee-Womens Hospital of UPMC | collected 2013/2014 | reverse complement strand
TAACCACGCTGCAGCTTCCCTTTAAGCCTTATTGAACTGCGATTGGTGCAGGCACGAATAGGCGCCTTGGGCGCGCAGCAGTTCTTCGTGCGAGCCTTGCTCGACGATGCCCCCGTTTTCCATCACCAAGATCAGATCAGCATCCCGGATGGTGGACAAGCGGTGGGCGATGACGAAGGAGGTGCGCTCTGCACGCAGGGCATTCATGGCCTCCTGGACGAGTACCTCCGTGCGGGTATCCACGGACGAGGTGGCCTCATCCAAGATGAGCAGTGCGGGCTGGGCCAAAAAGGCGCGGGCGATGGTAATCAACTGGCGCTCGCCGGCGGAGATGGCGCCGCCATCTTGGTCTATGACGGTGTCATAGCCCTCCGGCAGGGAGTGCACGAAGCGATCCACGTAGGTGGCCTTGGCCGCAGCGATGACCTCATCGTCCGTGGCATCGAGCCGGCCGTAGCGGATATTGTCCATGATGGTGCCCTCAAAGAGGACGGCATCTTGTAGCACCATGCCCACTTGGGAGCGCAGGGCGGTGCGGGGCATGTGGGCGGTATCGTGGCCATCGATAATAATGCGCCCAGAATCGATGTCATAAAAGCGCATGAGCAGATTGACCATGGTGGTCTTGCCCGCGCCGGTGGAACCAATGATCGCAGTGGTGGTGCCGGGAGTGGCGGTAAAGGAAATATCCTCTAACACTGGGGCATCCGCGCCGGCATAGGAGAAGCTGACATTGCGAAATTCCACGGTGCCGGAATTGGTCGTCGGGGTGACGGTATCTTTCGGCGGGGTAATGGACGGCTCGTGGCTTAAGACCCCGGTGATGCGGCGGGCGCATACGAGGGAGCGCGGGAGCATCATCGCCATAAACGTGCCCATCATGACCGCGGCGAGGATTTGCAGCAGGTATTGCAGGAAGGCGGTGAGCCCGCCGACATCGACAAGCTCGGCATCCACGCGCTGGCCACCAAACCACAGCACTGCGCCCGTCGCCACATTCAAGATGACGGTGATAATCGGGAACATGAGGACAAAAGCTGGCCGATTTTCAGCGAAAGCTGGGTAATATCCTTATTGGCCTTGGTAAAGCGCTCAGTTTCATAGGCCTCGCGCACAAAGGCGCGCACGACGCGGATGCCGGTGATTTGCTCGCGCAAGGTGCCGTTGATGGTGTCCAATTTGTCCTGCATAGAACGAAAAAGCGGCATAAGCCGCGCGAAGAGGACGGAGATGGTGCCGAGCAGCACCGCGACAGAAACCCAGACCAACCAGGACAGCCCGGCGTCCTCGCGGATGGCCATAATGATACCGCCGATGGACATAATGGGTGCCGTGACCATGAAGTTCAGCATCATCATATAGACCATCTGCACCTGCTGGACATCATTAGTGCCACGCGTGATCAGCGTAGGGGTGCCGAAGCGGCTCATGTCCTCAGTAGACAAGGAATTGACGTGGCGAAAGACTTGGCTGCGCACGTCTCGGCCCAGCCCCATGGCCGTGCGGCTGCCGCACCACACCGCAGCGATTGCGGTAATGACCTGTATAAAAGCTACCGCCAGCATGATAGCGCCAGTGTGCCAGATGAAGTCCACATCGCCCTGTGCGACGCCCTCATCGATGATCTTGGCGTTTAGCGATGGCAGGTACAGCGTGGCGGCCGTGGATAGGGCCTGAAACACTAGAACCGCTATGACATATGGTGCATACGGCGCGGACCGTGTCCAGAGGATGCGAAGCAAATCCATAAACTTGCGACTCTTTCGTACTGAAGTTATCTAGTTGTGCAAGTCTATTTCTGCTTGGCGCTGTGGTGCTAGGGCGAAGGCGTTCCAAAGATAAAGGACTCTGGTGGGGTTAATCGCTCCACTGCGAGCGCGATCCGTTCCGTGGAAGTCTCGCCTACGTGCATGGCGTGATGCAAAATGGCGCCTTCATAAAGCGCATCAAGTGCTAACGTGGTGGCCTCATCGAAGTAGGTTCGCATGACACCTTGGCACGCGCGGGTCCATTCCAACAGAATCATGCGGTGGCGTGGGCGTCGTAGGGAAAGAGCATATAACTCGCTACCCAAAATGATGTCAGTGCGTGAGCCAGCAGTAGCGGAAAGCATTGAAACTGTCGCGGCGCGAGCTTCTTCCAAAGTGGTTGCACCCTCGTAAAAGGAACGAAACTGCTCAACCGAGCGTTGCGCAAAATCGTGGAAGGCGGCGCTGATAAGTCCGTCTTTGTCGGTGAAATAATATGCAATTGATCCTAAGGCCACGTTTGCTTGGGTAGCTACGGTCCGCAAAGAAAGTCCAGCAACACCATCGCGCGCTATGGTGCGCAGCGCGGCGGTAAGGATCAGTTCTTTGCGCTGCGGTTGTAGTTGTGCTGACTGGTCTTGGGTAGGCATCTCACTCCCAACTTTTGACGGTCTTTCAGTCTACTTCTCCAACGGCCAGGTCCGTGGCAAAATGTTCGAACTGGCCGGTGAAGGGGATGTGAGATAAACCTCTAGGTTTAAGCTGCTTTGTTCTTCTTAGTGAAAATCTTCCACAAACCAAAGAGCGCAACGACGGCCCAGACAAATTCGACAATAAATAAGCCCGGGTTGAATGGGGAAATTGCGGTGTAGACAAAACCGGTAGCGCCTAGGAAGTTAAGGGATTGATATATCGGAGACTCGGCTGTAAGGACCCGGAAATTGAGTAGGCCGTAGGCAACAACGAAAAGGATGCCGGCAATGATGCCAATTTCAAAGGCGAAAGTCATGATGGAAAAGTTCCTTCTTTTAGCGTGGAGTGGAGGGAAGTGCACGTACCTTAGTGCTGCGTCTTCTGCTTTTTGCGATCAAGGTAGATGCGGATGATGCCGTAAAGGCCGAAAAGGGACCAGATGAGCTCAGTGAAAAAGACACCAGCATTGAAAGGATTGGCAGCGGAGGCGGCTAAGAAACCTGCTCCGACAAAGTTCAGGATTTGATACGGATAGTCCTCAACTGTCCATTTGTTTAGGTTGAGCATTGCGAAAGCAAAAAGAAGAGCGACAGAGGCAATAAGGCCAAAGATGACCATGGCAGACATTTAAAATATGTCCTTTCAAATGGTGTGGAGAATGACAAGATATCGATGCTTCTCCGGCGCTGGTCTGCCTATGTTGCGCGTAGCGAAAAGAGACGCAAAAGAAGGGCAAACGTAGCGTGTTGCTCGATAAATCCTAGTTAAGCACTGGCGTGTTCGAGGCTTAAATACAGAGCTATAACTTTGGTGAACGGTCGTTCAAATTGCAGGTAGTGCGCTCAACGTAGAGTTGAACGAGTGTCCACAATCGTCTTTTTTCGCAGGGCGGGGTTAACTGGGAATCAAGGCCTGATTTCAGCGATGTGTTACTCCGGTGAGCTGATGAGCAGGCCACTGCAGAAGGCGGTGGTAGCGAACCGCCTGACACTACACACGCTTGAGCGTCTAGTCCTGGGGAAATGTATGGATGAAGTTTCCTGTCCTTAGGACCGACGCGAAGGAGAGGATATTTCCCTGCCATGGCTGCCACACCGCTTTCGGCTGACCCGAATCTTCATGACATTAACCTGCACGTTAAACCAGGTAAAGAACGTGCCCCCTTCTTCCGCTATATACGTATCAATTTGCCGCGGCTTACTCGCGCTTTGATTGTTGCCGTGGTGGCGCTGCAGGCCATCTTGACTTTTTATATAGCGCACACTGATTTTGTGATTTTTCCTGGGCAAGAGGTTGTTCTCTACGCGATCTCGATTTTGTGCGCCGTTTTCTCAGTGCTGGGAGCAGTAACTCGTTGGCGTATATGGGATTTTGGACTCATTCCTGCTATCGGGGCACTGGTGCTTTACTTTGGTGCACTTGCCGGAACACCACCATGGGTGTGGAACGGTGCTGACATTCACCTCGCCGCTGCCTGGAATACTGCTGCGTTCTGCGGCATTGTCTATTTAATTATTTATTGGGCTTTGGAGTATGGAGTTCTCGTAGCCTACCCCGATGATCAAGGATTTGAGGACTAAAGATGATGTTGACTGAGTTTCCCGTTTGGCTGCGTATTGAACATTTTGTCAACATACTGTTTGTCACCCTATTTATTCGAAGCGGAATCGAAATACTTGGGACCTTCCCTAAACTGCACCGCTCTATTCACACGCCTATAGGCAAGCAGTGGGCTCAATTCTCTATTAAGCAGAAACGCAAGCGTAAGTATTTTCCGGTATCTGGTGAGTACGAAAACTATAGTCCAATCATTTCTCTACCCGGGTATGGAGCCCTAGGACAGGGTCGCTATTGGCACTTCATCTCCGTGATGGGGTGGATGCTCCTGCTCGCAATCTATTGGGTGCTCTTGCTGGCCACAGGCCAATGGCGCCGCTATTGGCCAGAAAGCTGGGGTGTCTTCGCACAAGCGTGGGATGACTTAGTCCACTACCTGGGTTTTCAGATTCCGACCGCAATGGATGGGTATGCCTTTAACGCTATCCAACAGCTGTCTTATGGTTTTGTCATCCTTATTCTTCCTCTATGGATGATTGTGACTGGCATGTTCCAATCGCCAGCAATTAATAATCACTTCCCGCGCCTCTCTAAGGCTATGGGAGGGCGGCAAGTCATTCGTACCCTGCACTTTTGGGGCCTTTGTGCTTACCTCGTGTTTATTGTCATCCACGTAGGCATGGTGATCATGCATGGCTACGGACATGAGGTATCCAAGATGGTCTTCGGCCATAGTGCACAGCCGGTTGCCGGTGGAATCATTTTCACTCTGGGGCTAGTGCTCATTGTCTTCATTCATATTTGGGCCACCAAGACTTCTTTGGAAAAACCGGCGGTAGTAGCGAAGCTACACAATATAGTGGTACGTCCTTTTACGCGCTTCCTGCGGGCCAAAGCTTTTTCGCGCCAGCGTGGCGTCTATGCCGACTCCGAAGTGACACAAGCGCCTCATCATCGTGCTTCCGGAATGCCGCCGGGTACCGAAGAATATATGGCCTTGGTGTGCAACGACTTTGAGAAGGACTACGTCCTAGAGATCGGCGGTTTAGTGGAAAAGCCAATGCGCTTGTCCTTAGCAGACCTGCGCCGACTCTCCGCGGGGTATTCGCAAAATACCGTGCACCATTGTGTTCAGGGTTTTACCTCCTTGGGCAAGTGGGAGGGCGTACCGCTGGCGCAGTTATTGGATTTGGTTAAGCCGCTTGAGGGTGCCTCGGACGTCGTGGTGCACAGTTTCCAAAATATGACGCGTGACGATGACAACTACAACGGTTCTTATTATTACGAGTCCATGCCAATGGAAGAGGCCCGCCAGCCGGAAACGCTCATCGCTTCCGGCTACGACGGCGGGGAAATCCCTATCAAGAACGGTGCGCCTATGCGCTTGCGTCTAGAAACCTCGACCGGTTTCCGGTCCGCAAAGTGGCTGGACCGTATCGAGGTAGTTAACCGATTCGACATCATAGGCAATGGTCGTGGTGGGTTCTTCGAAGACACCGATAGTTATGACCGCCTGCAAATGCTCTAGGAGTTGTAATGTCTCGAGCACTTTATGAAGATTTATATTTGAGCGCCGAGCAGGTGCAACGGGTGCGCGACTATATCCGCCAGGTTGATTTTCATCTACCTGGGGCTACAAGCGCGGATTTCAGCATTAACCCGCATGCGCGCTACTTGGGATATATGTTCCAAGGCGAAGACTTGGAATCCTATGGAGTGGGACTCCAGTGCACCGCGCCGGGAATGGAACATATGCGTACCTTTATTCGTATGTCGCGCGGTCAGCTGCTTGGCGATGATAATGCTCCAGCACTCCCTGTGAATGAACCAGTCTTGGCTTCTGAAGCCATGACATTGAACCGATTCTATGCCAAAGAATCAGTTCCGCTGCGCCATGGGGAAGACACCTACACCAGTGACAACGGTGCGGCGGGGGCGGATATGGATTTGGCAATGTTGGAACAGCAGCTTCGTGACATAATCGCCTTTCATAATGGTGAGCCAGTGCCCGGCAACCAGGAAATCCTAGATTTACGCATTTACTGGGGGACGCTCCTAGCGGGTCGGTATCCCCGGCTTCAGTACCTTCAGCAGACCGGCCGCCTATCTTCGCTTCAAGCAGATCGTTTGTGCAATTTAGAGGCGCAAATCAATGCAGTAGAGGATATTCTGCAAGCTTTAGGTTTACCGACCTTAGAGGATTTGAAGAGGCCCAAACGCGAAGATGGCTAGTGTGAGTTAAATCCCCACATGCGCCAGCTGCGCGCGGGTGATGACACTGTTCCAATCCTCGAAGTCTTCGAGGGGAGCGCATAGGCCTTCCCAAGTGGTAACGGCGACGCCCCGGGCCTTGAGCTCGAGCAGTAGCAGCTCGCGGTCGCCAGAAGAGGCTAGGCGGTGGATCTCGTTATGGGTGATATCGCCGTCGGCACCTACACCCACGTTGCCGATGAGACGGAGCCGGGGAGTGGTGCCGGGGCCGCAGTGGGAACCTGAGACGGCGTCGGCAAGCACGCCTGTGAGGCCGGCAAAGCGTCGAAGTAGACCGAATGGTGCGGTGCATTCGGTAATGAGGTCCACACACATGCCAGCGCTGATAAGCTTTTCGACGGTGGATAGGGCTGCCGCACCTTCCCCGATGATGGCTATACGCTGCACGGAAGTACCTCCTTGTGTGGGGTGTGGCCACCCCGTAATAGACTGGCTTGTCTGTAAATCTAGTCCGCTTGGTACGGATTGGAAACTTTTTATTCGCAGCTCCCGCCAAGCTCAGCGGCTTTTCGCGCACAATCCGCTGCACCGCCCCAGGGTTTTGCCTAATGTGTGACGGCATGAACCCAACAACGAACCTGCTGGACGGCGGCAAGAACTACCGCGACCCCAGCATCTCCCCGGAGGGCACGCGCGATACCGCGCCGCTGGACGCCGAGGTAGCCGCGCGCAACCAGCAACTGGTAGACCAGTGGGCGGATAAGCTGCACGATGCCTCTGCCGAAACCATCACCGAATGGGCAGCCGAGCACGCCCCCGGCCGCCTTGCGGTGACCATGTCTATGGAAAATACGGTCTTGGCCGAGCTCGCCCACCGCGCCGGGCTCGATGCGGACCTGCTTTTCATCGATACCGGCTGGCACTTCCCGGAAACCCTCCAGGTGGCCGATGAGGTAGAAAAGCGTTACCCGGACCTGCCCCTGGTGCGGGTGCTTCCGCTTTTGAGCCCGGAAAAACAAGATGAGGTCTACGGCCCGCGCCTTTATGCCCGCGATACCGCTGCCTATAACCGCATGCGCAAAGTCGAGCCGCTGAATATGGCGATGGACCCGTTTGCCGGCTGGGTCACCGGTCTGCGCCGGGCCGATTCCGAGCACCGCGCGAGCGCCCCGGCGCTGAGCCTCGACCGCACCGGACGGTTGAAGATCTCGCCCATCATCACCTGGGATTTAGACGATACAGACCGCTATATCGAGGACAACGACCTCATCATCCACCCACTTACCTTGCAGGGGTACCGCTCCATCGGCTGCGCTCCGCTGACTTTCCCAGTTGGTGAAGGCGAAGATGCCCGGTCCGGGCGCGTATTTGCAGACGGCAAGACAGAATGCGGGTTACACGAATAATGAGCACACTTTCTCCACACTTAAAAGACCTAGAAAACCAGTCCATCCACATCCTGCGCGAGGTGGCCGGCCAATTCGATAAGGTTGGCATCCTCTTTTCTGGCGGCAAGGATTCCGTTGTTGTATTCGAGCTGGCCCGCCGCGCCTTCGCCCCGGCCACGGTGCCATTTGAGCTCCTCCATGTCGATACCGGGCACAACTTCCCCGAGGTCATCGATTTCCGCGACCGCCTCGTCGAAGAATCCGGTGCCCGCCTGCACGTCGCCCGCGTCCAAGATTGGATTGACCGCGGCGATCTGCAGGAGCGCCCCGATGGCACCCGCAACCCACTGCAGTCGGTGCCGTTGGTAGAGACCATCGCCGAGCGCGAGTATGACGCCGTATGCGGCGGCGCCCGCCGCGATGAGGAGCGCGCCCGTGCCAAGGAGCGCATCTTCTCCATCCGCGATTCTTTCGGCGGCTGGGATCCCCGCCGCCAGCGTCCCGAGCTCTGGGATCTGTACAACGGCGGCAAGATGGCCGGTGAAAACGTCCGCGTTTTCCCCATTTCCAACTGGACCGAGTCCGATATTTGGGAATATATCGGCGCCCGCGAACTCGAGCTGCCCTCCATCTACTACTCCCACGAGCGTGAAGTATTCAAGCGCAATGGCATGTGGCTAGCCCCTGGTGAATGGGGCGGCCCGGCTGAAGATGAGGAGCTGGAAACCCGCACCGTGCGCTACCGCACCGTGGGCGATATGTCCTGCACCGGCGCCGTGGAATCTACCGCATCGACGCCGGATGAGGTGCTCGCGGAGATTTCCATTTCCACCCTTTCTGAGCGCGGCGCCACCCGCGCCGATGACAAACTCTCCGAGTCCGCCATGGAGGACCGCAAGAAGGAAGGCTACTTCTGATGACGACCACCCTCGCGCCGAATGTCGGCGCCCTCAAGCAGCGCGATACCCTGCGCCTGTGCACCGCCGGCTCCGTCGATGACGGCAAGTCCACCTTCGTCGGCCGTCTACTCTACGACACCAAGTCCGTGCTCGCGGACCAGGTCGAGTCCATGGAGCGCACCTCCACCGACCGCGGCTTCGATGGCATGGACCTTTCCTTGCTTGTCGACGGCCTGCGTGCCGAGCGCGAACAGGGCATTACCATCGACGTGGCTTATCGCTACTTTGCCACAGATAAGCGCACCTTCATCCTCGCCGATACCCCGGGGCACGTGCAGTACACCCGCAATACGGTCACCGGCATGTCTACCTCCCAGGTAGTGGTGCTTCTTATCGACGCCCGCCATGGCGTCGTCGAACAAACCCGCCGCCACCTCAACGTCGCCGCGCTCCTAGGCGTGCGCCACGTGGTCCTTGCGGTGAACAAGATTGACCTCGTGGACTACGATGAGCAGGTCTTCCGCGAAATCGAGTCCGAGTTCAACCAGATCGCCGCGCGCTTAGACATCACCGATACCACCGTCGTGCCGATTTCCGCGCTCAAAGGCGATAACGTGGTTGAGCGTTCCGCCAATATGGAGTGGTATACCGGCCCGACCGTTCTTGAGGTCCTCGAGACCGTCCCCGTCGCCTCTGGCCGTGCCGATGAGCTGGATTTCCGTTTCCCCATCCAGTACGTCATCCGCGAGCACGCTTCCGATTACCGCGGCTACGCCGGCCGCGTGAAGGCTGGCTCCATCTCAGTAGGCGATGAGGTTGGCCTTCCCGAAGGCCGCACCAGCACCGTCACTCAGATCGACACTGCCGATGGCCCCGCCGACTCCGCCGCCACCGGTGACTCCGTGACGCTCCTGCTTGCCGACGACATCGATCTCGCCCGTGGCGATCTCATAGCCGGACCTCAGCGCCCCGCGGCCACCCGCGAATTCGACGCCACAGTCGTCGGTCTGACCGAAAAGGACATCAAGCCCGGACAGATGCTCAAGCTGCGCTATGGTTCCTCCCTAGTCAAGGCCCGCATCGCCGCCGTCACTCGCACCCTGGATCTCGATGGCGTCTCCGATGTGGAGGATCCCGAGTCCGTCACTATGAACGACATCGCCCACATCACCATCCAGACCCAAGCGAAGCTTCCCGTCGAGGACTACGCCGCCCGCGGCGCAGTGGGCAACTTCCTGCTCATCGACCAGTCCTCCGGCAACACTCTCGCCGCCGGCTTCGTGGGCCATCGCCTGCGCTAGTCTTCCTTCGCGCCGCTGCTGCTCTCACTCCTGTCATCGCGCATCATAATGGTGCCCGTGACTCCGAGCAGCAGTGGCGAGGAGATCCCCAGCACCGTAGCTTCTGCTACGGTCAGGTTCACGATCAGCAGTAGAACCGCCGCCACCAGAGCGAAGACTCCAAATTTCTGCTGAAACGTCTTTTCCTTCATTCCGATCTCTCCTTCCGCCAAATACCGGCCACGATAACTACCGCCAGCTTTCCGTGAAAGCCCATAACGTATCCATTCAATGGGCTCGCACACCCGTGGAGGATTTGCCTCACCGCACGGTGACCGTCCCTCGATCAAAACAAGCACGCTTGGCCTCGGTCTAGTACGGTGGTACGTCCCCAGACATAATTACCTTTTGCGCGCCTTCATCCCAACGGAAATCGGCTTGGGTCCTCCCTGATGCTGCAGCATTGCCCTCACCATCCTTTGGCCAGCGGTAGGTAACTGCAATTTCGGAATCATCTACGCGGCTAATTCGCGGAGAAAAGCCATATGCCTTAGCAGTTGCCGTTCCCAGATACTCACCTTTGTGGAAAAGCAGAATGTGATACGGCGAGGAAACAGTCGCCCCTTCAAGCGTCACAGTAATCCATGAAAGAGCTGCACATGGATCGTATTGAGAGGAAGAAGGACCCCACGGGGCATCAAGTCCTGGATAAGGCTCTACCTGCGGAATGGCCTTTTCATAGGCGGTCTCGGCAGTATCTGAGCCGCACTCAGGAGACCCGTCGTTGCCTTTACCTCGACGTGGCATGCTCTTTTCCTGTTCCTCCTCTGGGGGAACTTCCGCGACGGTAGTGGTCTTCTGGGAGGGCTTTTCCTCGGTCGTTTCGTTAGCAGAAGAAGTGGCTGCATCTGCTTCTGAAGTGGCTTCCCTAGCTGCAGAGAAGGTTGGTGAATCCCCTGAATCTCGGGAATCGCTTCCACAAGCTGCTAAAGAAAGGCAGAGGATGCCGACGCTAGCTACTGCTGCGGCGGAGCGCGAATGATGTATGAAGCGGAGGCGGGTATTCAGCATGATCTGGCTTCCTTCCACGGAGCTAAGCGTAGGGAGCTGTTACTACCGAGAGTAGCAACAGCTCCTATCAAGAAATACTGAAATGCAGTTGTGCGCTTCCTTCTATCCCGTGGGCGGGACATCTCCAGACATGATGACCTTTTGCTGGGCCTCATCCCAGCGAAAGCCAGCTTGGGTGGTCCCTGAGCGGTTGGCGTTTCCCTCGCCCTCACGCGGCCAGTGATAGGTCACCGCGATTTCGGAATCACTCACCCGCTCAATGGTGGGGGCGAAGCCATAGGGCTTGGCCGTTGCAGTGCCCAGGTATTCGCCGTGATTAAACAGCATGATGTGGAAGGGTGAAGAACTGCTTCCCCCTTCAATCATCAGGGTCTCCCACGATAGGGAGGCGCAGGGATCATAGCCAGAGGAGTCGAAAAGTTCCCAGCCGATGGTCTCCCATAGGGGCACCTGCGATACGCCCTGAGCAAAAGCGGACTGTGCATCGTCAGAACCGCAAGATGTGTCGGGTTCTGGCGCGGCTTCCGGTTTGGAAGCGGGGTCTTCGTCGTCTAAGAGGACGTTAGGTGGCACCGGACGAGTGGTTTTCTCGTCCCTCGCAGCAGGGGTAGAGGATGTTTCTTCCTGCGGGGCGTCGTCGTCTTCTTTTGTTGTCGACGTCGGCGCAGTGGCCAGCGAAGGTTCTGGTGGCGTGGATTCTGGAGATTCTGCAGTACAAGCGGTGAGGACTAGGCCTGCAAGCAAACTGCACACCGGCAGCGTACGCTTAGGCATCGTTCGCTGCCTTAAGGCCCATGGTCTTGCGAATGGACCAGATTAACTCGCCCAGTACGAGCAGGAGCGGAGTCGCGATAAGGGTCTTAATTATCGAGGCAGCGAAGTCAGCGGTTCTCGCTTCGAGATTAGAAGAATCAAAAAGCAGGCTCATTGCAGTGGTGTCGCCAGCAGTGTTAGCCAGGGAGAGGCCGCGAATGCCGGCTATCAGCCACATCAGCAGCAGAATTCCCCAAATCACACACCACATGATGGACTGGCAGCGTTGGCGAGCGGGGGTGACCGGGAAAGCCATATTGCTGAAGTCAACGGTGAACTGCTTTTTGGAGCTACTGAAACCGGTGTTATTGGAGGCAGCCTGCTGACTAGCGGTGTGGGCAGGCCATCCTTGTTGCGGTTGACGTGTATGTGCGGCGGTGTATCCGGGTGCCGGAGTGTAGGTGCCGGTTGCTTCCGGGGAAGGTGCTGCGTGCTTGGCAGCAGGGCTAGAGGAATCAGTAGCACTTGCAGCAGGTAGAGCTGCGATATCGCGGATACGCGCGATGTCTACTTCTGGGCCGGTAGGATTGGCGAGTTCCTTGTCATACTTCGTCCGGCGGTGTCCAACAGAGAAGATCTCCCGAGCGGTGGTGAGCTCGTCTCGAGCTGCCGTATTTTCTGGGCTGAGTTGCGCCAGCTTGGCGTCGATATCAGCTACCAGCTGAGTAGAGTCCGCGGAGGGGTCGAGGGAGAGAGAATCGTAGAGGTTGTAGTGAGCCACGGGATGGTCCTTTCAGATGCGGGGTGGAAAACGTCGGGGAGGCAGGTGGAGGGATAAGGAATGAGAAGACGTGAGTTAACAGGGGTCAGAGAAATCTGCGTTGTTATTGAGAGATCGGGCATTGCCGCCATATTTAGCCTTCAGCGAGCAGACCTTGTCCACACTGTGGCCGGCTTCGTAGACAATGGCATAGACGGTGCCGCCTTCGACATGGCTGCGTAGGGAGCTACATGCGGAGCCGGGAATAATCTTGGAGCCCGGGTATTTTTTGTGTACTCGGTAGGGTTCAGAAATCGGGTCAGTCGCTGGCGGGATAATGACTGATTCCGCGATGAGCACGTAGCGGCCGTCGCATTCGCCGTACCAGTAATCTTCAGGTGGAAATTCCTCTTCGGCGGTAATGGGCTTGTCGCGAACCTTCGAGGTCTGAGTTTGCTGGGCTTCGCAGAGCTTGAGTTGGTTGGTCAGATCCTTGGGGGCGCCGGCTTTGTCCAGTTTCTCTTTGTCGTAGCAGCTATTGACGGAATCGCCGGATGTGTTGTCAGTGCGGTACAACTTCCAATCATTATCGGTCCAGTAAAACAGTCCGTAATTGGAGGACTGCTTTTGTGCGAGGTACAGCCAGGTTCCATCACAAAAAAGCTGAAGCGTGCCGATAGGGGAGTCCATTATGTCGTTAGCTAGTGTTCCACACTTTTCCTCTGTGGAAGGCCCAGCGCTTGTGTTCCGAGACGGCTTAGCCTCATGTTTCTTTTCGGGTGAGCTTTCTTTTTCCCCAGTCGGTTGTGGGGTGGTTTCTTCGCTGCTGGCTTCTTGAGCCTGAAACCCCGGTTCAGCGCCGCTTGCGTCCTCAGAATCTTTGCTTGTCATCAGCGCCCAGGCACCTCCGCCGATCAGCGCGATAATGGCTAGAGCGGCAACGACAATAATTGCGGTGCGCTTGCCTTTGCCTGAAGAGCTGGTGTTTGTTCCTGTACCGGGGGCCTGTACAGGGGAGGCAGATTCGTTCGAATCTGAATATGGGGTTGAATCTGATGAACCCCAAGAATTCTTGTCGTTCAAAGGTAATGCTCCTTTGTGCGCTGTCCAGAGAGAAAATTGCGAAAGAAAGCGAATGACTAAGGATCATTCCGTGTCATACTATAGACATAAGGGTGCCAAGAATTCTCTCGAATTGGACTATGAAAGGGGCATTTGCAACGAAATGCGTCTTTCACGATGTAACCCTTAAGGAATAAGGTTGTCATCTGTTGGGCGGCCGAGAATCAACGGTGGCGAAGCGGAGGAGTCCCAAGATCCTCTAGGCAGGCTTCTACACAATGTTCTTGCTCTGCGAAAGGGACGCAATGGAAGACGGCCACAAGACCAATGTCTGGCTTAATCCCAAGCATGACCAAAAAATATTTCCCCAATGAGGGGGAGAAAGGAGCCCTCGTGGGGCTGGACCGCAATCTCAACGCTGCGGAACTACATGCAACTCGCAACCGGGTGAGCGTGTCCCCGGATCTCATCCGCCGCTTGGGTGGACCCCTAGGCTATGACGCGATCGAGGCCTTTGGCTCCGCAGCACAGGCGGAATTGAGCAAGGTCTTTGATTTGGGAGACATCATCGACCTGATGTTGCTTAGCCAATTGCCGGATATGGAGGTCGCGCCGAGTGTGGAGCAGCAGGTGGAGGGGGATATCGCCAAGCAGTTGCTGCGGCGCATTAGCGCGGGTGATTACTTGACGCGCCAGCAAGTACATGACCGTCTGCCGCGGGCGACGGTGATGCTCTACCGCATGGGGCATCCGCGGCTGTGGGCTTTTGCCGCGCGCCAACGCCTTCCCAAGGACGCAGAAAAGGCTATCCCAGAGTCCTTTCACCGCGATATTACCGGGCCGTATACGACGCCGGAGGAGGCATGGCTGGGCATGTATGTGGCCGATGCTACTCGCCTGGGCAAGCTAAATACGCAGGTAGAAGATGCGGGACTCGAGGAGGACAGGCAACAGCGCTTGCGATTAGGAATGAGCCTAGCTGATACCTACCGCCAAGTCTGGAGCTCCGCGCGTGGCCATTGGCGAGTTAGCCCCCAGACGCGCTACATCGTGCCCTCGCGCTTTGGCTATTGCCCCTTTGTCTTTCGTGTGGCCGAGGGCGGGTGGCGCCGCGATTCCTTCGATGGGAGCCACGATCGCTTTATGGCCACTGAAGGCTATTGGATTGACGTGGAGCGCGAGCGACTCATTCACCTTGGCGCGCCTGATCCCCACGACGCCTGGCTGCCCACGGCGCGGGTGGCGGCCGAAGCTCCCACGGAGGCCGACCTGGCGGTCGCGCGCGTGCTCAGCGGGAACATTATCGCACTCGGCGCTGGCCAGAAGAATATTACGATTCGCCTGCGCCAGAAGAACCGCACATTGAACTTTGACTAGGGCGGGCAGGTATTCTCACAGGCATGGAGAATCTCAACGGACGCACCCTTTTCGTCGCCGCTGTCGATGCGGAAGCCGCGCACATTCCGGAGGGCGAGCCCCTGCTCATTACTGGGATCGGCACGGTTCCGGCCGCCATGGCCTTAACGGAGGCTCTTGCCGACGCCCGCGCTAATGGCGCCCTTCCCGATCGCGTGGTCAATATCGGCACGGCCGGCGCGCTTGTCGACGGCATGGCTGGCGTCTTCGAAGTAGATAAGGTCACCAAACACGACTTCAAGCTCGAAGTGCTTACCGATATCAATCGCTACCTGCTGCCAGAGGTCATCGAGCTCGAGACCTCCGGCCGCTTGCCAGTTCGTGGGCTGGCCACGGGCGATATGTTTGTCTCCGATACCGCCTTGCGCACTGAGCTGGCCAAAAAATCCCAGCTCTGCGACATGGAAGGCTATTCCATTGCCGCAGTATGCCAGCGCTTCGACGTGCCCTGCACCCTGCTCAAGCAGGTCTCCGATTCCGCGAATGAGGAGTCTAAGGGCACCTGGGCCAACGTCCTCGACCGGGGCGCGCGCCAGCTCGCCTCGGCCGCTACGGACTTAGGCTTTCTGCGCTAAAAACTAAAGCGCGCCGGCGAAGGGCTGGCGCGCTTGTGGCTGAGTCTTAGCTCAACGGGCTCATTGACTGGTAGAGCTGTTCTACCTTGTCGCGTGGGGTCTCGTCATGTTCGTAGGTGACGTCGCTGAAGTCTTCAGGATCATCCTTGGAGCCGGTGATGATGTCTATATCTGAAGGGTCGACTTCCCCGGAGCGCAGTGCAGCCATTTCGGCGTGGTAGCGCACGACAACGGCGATGGTTGCGGCCACGGGGACGGCGAGGAAGGCGCCGACGATGCCGGCCAGGGTAGAGCCGACGGTTACGGAGAGTAGGACAACGGCCGCGTGCAGTCCCATGGCCTTGGATTGGAGCAGTGGTTGTAGGAGATTTCCCTCAACCTGCTGGACGATGATGATAAGGGCCAAAGCAAGAAGTGCGTTGGTCAGGCCGTTGGATACCAGCGCAATGATGATGGCGAGGGCACCGGCGGTTACGGCGCCGATGATGGGGATGAAGCTAGCGAAGAACGTCACCACAGCGATGACGAGCGCTAGCGGAACTTGTAGCGCCCACAGGCCAAGGCCGATGAGAACTGCGTCCACCATGGCCACCGCGGCCTGCGCCTGGATAAAGCCAGACAAAGTCTTCCAGATGCGGGAGCCGAGTTCCGTGACGTGCCAGCCGGTGGAATTGCCGGTGTACTTGCGCAACCAAGGCAGGAATTTGTCGCCGTCTTTAATGATGAAGAAGGTGACAAAGAGCATGATCAGTGCGGCCACAACGATGGAGCTGGCCATGGAAAAGCCGGAAATAACGCCGGTGGCGATGGTGGATGCTTGGCCCTTGGCAAACTTGACCGCGTCTTGGAGCACGGATTGCAGCTGGTCACTCTGGATATCGATGGGGGACTTTTCCACCATCTCCGTCAGCTGGTTAATGCCGTCTTCGGCTTGGTCAATGAGCGTCTGGCTTTGGCTGGTGACTACCGGGGCCATGGCAGCAAAGACGCCGCAGAAGATGATGATGAGGCCGAGCAGAGTGCTCACCGCCGCGAGCGAGCGGGGAAATCCCTTTCCCTGCAGCCAGGCACTGACTGGGTAGAGCACCGTGGAAACGAGGACGGCGAGCAAAACCGGCAGCAGGCCTACCCAAATGAACTTGAGCAGGTAGCCGGCTAGCGCTAGGCCGGCGACGATGAGGATAAAGACGACTGAGACCTTGGCCATGGTGCGGAAGTCCTTGGCCAGGATGGCAGATTTATCGTCGCGTTCGGCTGGGTACTCGCTCGCGGCCTCGGCGCCGAGGTGTGCGTCATCATAAGCGACGAGGGTATGCGAATCTTCCTCGCCTGGCTTCTGGATCTGTGTTGCGGTGCCTTTTTCCTGCGCAGACGGGCGCTGGGCCTCGTCGCGGGAAGAGGAATTATGTGACGTAGACATTGCTTACTACTATGCCACACAAAATCCGCAGCGCATATATGAAAAAGGAGGTAGCGACCCACGGGCGGGGCGCTACCTCCGCGCAGTTCCTTTAATGGGGAACTGCAATGCGGCGGGGACCTATTCGTCGCGCAGGTTACCCACGTTGCGGATAATGCCGAAGCGGTGCATGGTCACGGAGACTGCCTGCTCAAGGAGGTAAGGAAGGAGCTCGCGGCGGCCGTCGGCAAGCACGGGCTGGTCTAGAACCACGGAGTTGGAACGCACCGCGGCCTCGTAGATGGAATCCGGCACGGTGCCCAGGGCGCGCACGCGGGAGGAGGGGTCATTGGCCACGTCGGTGGCAAAAGCCTCGTCG
>OCJN01000192.1_pt1 | contig 17862 bp, 19 predicted proteins | sample 1480731 | NCBI WGS metagenome assembly OCJN01 (sample SAMN05301479, study PRJEB22388) | human skin metagenome | isolation source: Infant 1 DOL 23 skin | host: Homo sapiens | place: USA: Pittsburgh, Magee-Womens Hospital of UPMC | collected 2013/2014 | reverse complement strand
AGAGCCAGTTGCCGAAGAACTGGGCGGCCTGCACCAGCACGATGATGATGAGCGTAGCCACGACGGTGACTTCCCACTCGAAGGCGCGGTAGCCGTAGACGATGGCGAAGTCGCCCAAGCCGCCGCCGCCGACGTAGCCGGCCATGGCGGACATATCCACGATGGCGATGAACAAGAAGGTGTAGCCCAGAATCAGCGGGCCGAGGGCCTCCGGAACGATGACGGAGGTAATGATCTTCCACGGCGAGGCGCCCATGGAGCGGGCGGCCTCGATAACACCGGGATCGATAGCCACGAGGTTTTGCTCCACCACGCGGGCCACGGAGAAGGTCGCGGCGATGACCATGACGAAGGTCGCTGGGCCGCGGCCGATGGAACCTCCCATTACGGCGACGGTCAGTGGCTGGGCAAAGGCCAGCAAAATGATGAAGGGGATGGGGCGGACGAAGTTCACCAGCAGGTTAACAATGACGTAGACAAACCGGTTTTGCAGGATGCCGCCCGTGCGGGTGGTGTAGAGCAGCATGCCTAGGCCAAGGCCGAGGATGCCGGAGACGATGAGGGTGGTCGAGACCATGATGAGGGTGTCGACGATGGCGTCGGCGAGCGAGGGGCCAAGGCGATCCCAGTTGGCTTGGGCGAGGTTGGTGACGGTCATCGTGCAATCTCCTCAATCTGGGTGGTGGTAGAAAGCGTGCGGTAGAACTCTTCGATGGCGTTATTATCGCCGCTGAGTCGCACGGTCAGTTTGCCAAAGGAATGCTGCTGCAACGTGGTGATACCGCCGTGCACGACGGCGATGGACACGCCGGCTTCCTTGAGCCGAGCGGCGGCGGTGAAGAAGCCAGATTCCTCGGTGAGGTTGATGGTAAACAGGCGGCCTTCGTGCGCGAGCAGGTCGTCGGTTTCGACGACGTCGGGTTCGTTGCGCAGCGAGGTGGCCACGAACTTGGCGGCCACGGAGGTCTGCGGGTTGGAGAAGACTTCGTAGACGCTGCCTTGTTCTACTACGCGGCCGTTTTCCATCACGGCGACCTTATCGGCGATGGAGCGAACGACTTCCATCTCGTGGGTAATAACGACGATGGTGATGCCGAATTCCTTGTTCACCCGGCGCAGCAGGTCGAGGACTTCCTGCGTGGTGGTGGGGTCGAGGGCGGAAGTGGCTTCGTCGGCAAGCAGCAGCGAAGGGTTGGTGGCCAGCGCACGGGCAATGCCAACGCGCTGCTTCTGGCCGCCGGAGAGCTGCTCCGGGTAGCTCTTGCCCTTGTCTCCCAGGCCGACGAAGTCCAGCAGCTCTTGCACGCGCTGGGCGCGCTCCTGCTTGCTGACGCCCTGCAGCTGCAGCGGGTATTCAATATTGCCGGCCGCGGTGCGCGAGTTCATCAGGTTGAACTGCTGGAAGATCATGCCGATATTGCGACGAATGCCGCGCAGCTTCTTCTCGGACATGCCAACGATATTGGTCTCGTCGAGCAACAGCTCGCCGGCGGACGGGGTGTCCAGGCCGTTGATCATGCGCACGAGGGTGGACTTGCCGGCGCCGGAATAGCCAATGATGCCGACGATTTCGCCGGGCTCGATGGTCATGGAGACATTGTCGAGGGCCTTGACTCGTGCCTTTTTCTGTTTAAAGACTTTGGTGATCTCGCGGAACTCGATGCGGGTGCCGCGTTGAGTGGAATCTGCCACGTGTTTGCGTCCTTAGCTAGGAAAGTGCCAAACCCCGCCGGGGGCTCCGGCGGGGTAAAAGCAAGGGTGATTAGTCCAGATCTGCTTCGAGCTTATCCAGGATCTTCTGCAGATCCTCCTGGCTGCGCTCCACCTCGACGGAGGTGCCGGCAGAGTCTTCGTCGACGCCCTCCTGGACGGCGTCGCTGTGCCATAGCTCGGCGAGCTTCTTGATGTCCTCGTTATCGGCATCTTCCTCGCGAACGGCGAAGACGTTGATGTACGGCTCTGCCTCTTCAGAGCTCGGATCGTCCTGGAAGATGGCGGTGGCTGGGTCGATGCCGGCGCGCTCCAGGAAGGAGTTATTGATAATCGCCGGGGTGCCCTCGCCGTGTGCGGACGTGGTCTGTGCCGCGTCTACCGGGGTGACCTTGACCTTGGACTTCGCCTCGTCAATATCCAGCGGCGTGGGCTCCAGGTTGTTCTTGTCCTTCAGAGTGAGAAGGCCGGCCTGAACCAGCACGTTGATGGCGCGAGCCTGGTTGGTGGAGTCATTCGGGATGGCGACCTCTTCGCCCTCGATGCCGTCGAGGGAGTCGTGGTCCTTCCAGAACAGTGCCAGCGGCACGATCTCGGTAGCCACGATAGGCACCAGGTTGGTGCCGTTGCCGTGGTTATACTCCGCCAAGAACTTCAGGTGCTGGAAGTTATTGGTGTCCAGCTCGCCCTGGTCCAGAGCCTGGTTCGGGGTGTTGTAATCCGCGAAAGGCTGGATATCGATGTCATAGCCTGCGTTCTTTGCTTCCTGCTCGAACGCTACCCAAGCCTTCTTTGCGTCATCGGTGGTGCCGACTTTGATGGACTTGGAGTCATCGGAGTCGGAAGAGCATGCCACCAGGCTGGTGGCAGCGATGGTTACGGCGGCGGTAGAAGCCACTACGCGACGGATCTGCATGGGGAATCCCCTTCTTGTAGGAGTTGAAATAATTTGCTTGTTTAGCAACTTAGCAATCAGCGAACCGCTTTGTCTATTGCGGCCATCACGTCCCACCGGCTTGGATAGAACAATGATTCGATACTACGCTGTCTGGAGTGGAATTTAATGGCGGAAGGGCACTGTCGTGGTCGCGGGTGGAGCGCATCCTCTCCGGCCGCGAATCTGCTGCGCCCGTGCCGGTGGATCACCTTCACGGACCTACGGTTCCTGCCCAGCGCGGCCAGTCCACCGTGCCCTTTGCGGAGCTGCACGCGGTAAGTTCCTATAGTTTTCTTGACGGCGCTGCCGAGCCGGAGGAACTGGTGGCCCGGGCTGTGGAGCTAGGCCTTGAGGGGTTGGCCATCGTGGACCGCGATGGTTTTTATGGCCTGATGAAATTTGCTGAAGCCGCAGCTAAAGTGGACCTTCCGGCTGTATATGGTGCGGAGCTATCGCTCGCGGAGGGTTCGGTGACCGTGCTGGCGCGTACCCCGGAGGGCTATCGCCGCCTGTCGCGCCTCATCGCGCTCGCCCGGATGGAAGCCGGGGAGAAGGATTGCGTGGCTTATCCGCCCTTGGATGAGGTGGCGCGCGAACTGGAAGGGGAGTGCTTCTTTCTGGTGGGGCCGGAGGTGCTAGCAGAAATCGATAACTTGCTCGAAAGAATAAAAATAGACAGCATAGTTCTCGAATATTCGTGCAGCATGTCCCCCGAGGATGCGGATCGGCACCGTTTCCTCGATAAATACAATAACCTGCGGGCCATCGCAACCGCACGGCCCGCGGCCGCGACCCGCGACCAAGCTCGGCTCGCCGCCGCCAAGCGTGCCCTGGCCCGGCGCGAATCCCTCGCGGCCGCCGCGCCGCACGCCCACCCCATGGGAGCTGGCTGGCTGCGATCCGGCGAGCAGATGGCGCAACTCTTGCCGGATCGGCCGGAGCTCATCGCCGAAACCGTGGCGCTCGCCCGCGAGTGCTCCTTTACCTGGGACGCCCTTGCGCCCAACCTGCCGCATTTCCCCGTGCCGGAGGGGTATACCGAAATGAGCTGGCTGGAGCATGAGGTCTGGCGCCGCGCCAAGGACCGCTATGCTTCGCGCCCGGCCGAGATTAGGCAGGCGGCAAGGAAACAGATTCGGCATGAGCTGGACGTCATCAAGCAGCTGGGCTTCCCCGGCTACTTCCTGATCGTGTGCGACCTGGTGGATTTTTGCCGCCGCGAGAATATTCTGTGCCAAGGCCGCGGCTCGGCCGCCAACTCCGCGGTGTGCTTTGCGCTGGGCATTACCAATGCGGAGCCCATCTCTGCGCAGCTGCTTTTCGAGCGTTTTCTCTCCCCAGACCGTGATGGCCCGCCCGATATTGATATCGACATCGAGTCCGGCCGCCGCGAGGAAGTCATCCAGTATGTCTACCGCACCCACGGCCGCGATCGCGCCGCGCAGGTGGCCAATGTCATTACCTATCGCCGCAAGGGAGCGACCCGCGATGCCGCCCGCGCGTTGGGCTACCCGCAGGGCTCGGCCGATGCGTGGTCGAAAGGTACCTCCGAGCCGCCTGCCGACGTCTCCTCTTTAGCCGAGCAATTCCTCGGCCAGCCCCGCCACCTGGGCATCCACTCCGGCGGCATGGTGCTGTGCGATCGGCCCATTGCGGACGTCGTTCCTATGGAATGGGCGCGCATGGACAACCGCTCCGTACTCCAGTGGGATAAGGATGATTGCGCGGCCGCCGGCCTGGTGAAATTCGATCTTTTGGGCCTGGGCATGCTGGAGGCGCTGCACCACATGATTGATGCCGTGCGCGCCACCACCGGCCGCGAGGTGCACCTGTGGGAGCTCGACCTCGCCGAGCCGGAAGTTTATGACATGCTCTGCCGCGCCGATGCGGTGGGCGTCTTCCAGGTGGAATCCCGTGCGCAGCTAGCCACGCTGCCGCGCCTGAAGCCGCGCCGCTTCTTTGACTTGGTGGTCGAGGTTGCGCTCATTCGCCCCGGACCTATCCAAGGCGGGTCCGTGCACCCCTACTTGCGCCGCCGCGATGGCCTTGAGGAGGTGACCTATGACCATCCGGTGCTGGAAAAATCCCTGGGCAAGACGTTAGGCATTCCGCTCTTCCAGGAACAGCTGATGCAGATCGCGGTCGACGCCGCCGGCTTCTCCGGTGCCGAGGCCGATGACCTGCGCCGCGCCATGGGCTCGAAGCGCTCCCCGGAAAAGATGACCGCGCTGCGCAGCCGCTTCTTTGCCGGCCTGCGCGAGACCAACGGTATTGAGGGTGAGGTAGCGGATAAGCTGTGGACCAAAATCGTGGCCTTCGCCGCCTATGGTTTTCCGGAATCGCACTCGCAGTCCTTTGCCTCGCTGGTGTATTTTTCCGCGTGGTTTAAATACCACTACCCGGCGGAATTCTGCGTGGGATTGTTGCGTGCGCAGCCGATGGGTTTCTATTCCCCGCAGTCGCTCATCCAGGATGCTCGGCGCCACGGCGTGCAGGTGCTGCCGGTGAGCATTAATGACTCCGGCGCCCAGGCCCGCGCGACGGGCTCGGCCGAGATTCGCTTGGGCCTTAACCTCATCAAGGGGCTGGGGGAGTCCGCCGCCGAGCGCGTGGAGGCGGCCGCGCCTTTTACTAGCGTGTCTGATCTTTCGCGCCGGGCGGATCTCAGCGTGGAGCAGGTGGAGGCGCTGGCTACGGCCGGGGCGCTGGAGTGCCTGGGGCTGGATCGTCGCCAAGCACTGTGGCAGGCCGGCGTCGCCGCCACCGAGCGTGAGGGCATGCTGCCCGGTACATCCGCCCTGGCCTCGCCGCACCTGCCCGGCATGTCCGCGTTTGAGCTCATGGCTACCGACGTCGCCGCTACCGGCGTGACCCATAACCAGCAGCCGATGGAGCTGGTGCGTGCCTCGCTTGCCGACGTCCTCCCTGCCTCCCAGCTCCCCCATGTCCCCGATGGCACCCGCGTGCGCATCGCTGGCATCATTACTCACCGCCAGCGCCCGCGCACTGCTTCTGGCCTGACCTTTTTGGGTGTGGAGGATGAAACCGGCCTGATGAACGTGATGGTCTCACCCGGATTGTGGTCGCGGCATAAAGTTCTGGCCCGCACCGCCCGGGCAATGATCATCCGCGGCATCGTACAAAATGCCACCGGCGCGGTCAGCGTGGTCGCAGATAAGCTTGAGCCGTTGGACTTTGGCGAATTCCTCTCCCGCGGCTCCCGTGACTTCCGCTAGTTGCCGCCGCTGCGTAGCTCGTCCGCGTTGAGCTTATTGGCCAATTCCTTGGCTACCGCAAACGGAATCCACAGCAGCTGGATATAGATGAGCTTGGCAAAGAAGATGGCGATATTAGCCCCCGAGGTCGCTTCCTCCACCGCAACCTGCTCCGCGCCGGAGAAGCGCAGCCCAAATGCGGTGGCGCCGGCGACGAGGAAGAGTACTATAGCCGTGGCCAATGCGGTTTTCAGGCCTTTGTCGCGGGCGTCGGTATGCAGGCGCAGCTCGTACTCATCCATTTCCGTAGTGGGAACGTCGAGGTGCCGAATGGACTGGCGCAGCCACGTGGTGCACGTGGTCGCCGCAATGCCGGCTATCGGCCACAGCAGATTAGACAAGCCAAGCGCGAAAAAGTGCAGGGCCGCCGCCACGATGGCCAAGCCGAGAAAAATATCGCCGGCCAGGATCAAGCGCTTGCGGCGGGAAACAGAGGCGGGAATTGTGGTAGCCATTAGGAATTCTTCCTATAGATTTCAGTGGACATAGGGGCAAATTCCTGGCGGGAAAAGATAGCCTCCACCGGAAGGTCAAAGACTTCGCAGACGCGAAAGGCTAAGTCCAGGCTGGGGGAGTGGTCGCCGCGCTCAAGTGCACCGACGGTCTGGGGGTTGACGTCGATGGCCTCAGCCAACTGCGCGCGCGACATGTCCCGTTCGGCGCGCAGCACACGAACCCGGTTATAAATGGGTGCGGAGGGCTTCTTCTTTGGGGACATAAGTCAAAGTATTGCATAAACCCAACATACTGGCAAGGGTTGTTACTCGACGCCGAAGATATCTCCCGGCTGGCAGTCCAGTGCCGCGCACAGTGCTGCCAGGGTGCTAAAGCGTACGGCCTTGGCGCGATTATTCTTCAGTACGGAGAGGTTAACTGGGGTGATTCCTACTTCTCTAGCGAGCGCCGCGCCGGTAATGTCGCGCTCTTGCATAATCCGGTCGAGGTGGCAGATTACTTGGGGTTCATGTATCTCAGACAAGGCCTTCGACCTCCTCTTCTAGCGTGCAGCCGCGCTTGATGGCGGCTGAGAAGAGCTGCAAGGTACAGACGAAGAGGTAGGGCAGGGCGAGCTCGCCAAGGGACGTTCCGTCCTGACTAGCCCACCAGTCGATTCCAAGCTGTGAGGAGGCCCAGTTATTGCCCAGGCCTTCGAGTACGAACCGTCCGATAAACCAGACGAGGATGCCGGCGGTCATTCCGTTCAGGAGGCGGATATTTTTCGTATTAAAAACCTGCCCGCGAAGCATCGGTTTAACTAGGCGATAGGCAAAGAGCGCGATGATTAAGATTGCCGCAATCTTGACGGCGAGCGCTGCGGTGAGCATCCAGAATGGTCCGCCGTCGAGGTTGTGTTTGCTTAGGCCTTCTGGGATGGCTGCGCTCAGTGCGGTGGAAAAGCGGCCGGTGGCAAGGTCGCGCAGGTAGGTGGGGCCGAGGATGATGATGGTGAGGAGGGCGAGACCGGCTGCCGCATTAATTTCGCGACGCTCGGCCTTAGGGGTGGGTTGTGGGGTGGTCATGACAATCCTTTCCGCCGATAACTTATCGACTATCGATGTTGTCGTAATTCGATAATATCGAATAGCGATAAGTGGCGCAAGGGGTGAACCCGATTGATACTGTCAATAGCTATGAGCGAAGAAATGAATCCCGTCTCACAGCGACTGGTGACCTCGCGCTATATCCACCACCTGAGCTGGATGTTTCTGCTCGCCGCGGTCGCCGCTGCTGCAGGTTTTTGGTGGACCCCGTGGTTCTACTGGGCGGCCGGAATTTTCGTCGCCCTTTTCTTCTGGCTGCTCTGGCTCATCCCCGCCCAAGTGCGCAACATGGGCTGGCTCGAAACCGACGATGAGCTACTTATCACCCGCGGCAAGCTCTGGTACACCTTCACCGTCGTGCCCTATGGCCGCATCCAATTCGTCGATGTCACCTCCGGGCCCATCGACCGCGCGCTCGGGCTGAAAAAGTTGCAGCTCCACACGGCCTCAGCCAGCACAGACGCCACCATTAAGGGCCTAGAAGCCCCGCTTGCCGACGCCCTCCGTACCCGCCTTGCCCACCAAGCCCGCGAACGGATGAGCGGCCTATGAGAGACCAGTCCAGCACGCAACCGCAGTATCAACGCGTCCACCGCCTCACCCCGCTGCTGCGTCTGTGGTCGATCATCTTGGCCCTCATCGCGGCCTTCGCCCTCAACGTCAACATGGCAGCCCTGCGCGATATCTTCGCTTTTATTACCGGCGAACACCGCGGCGAGGCCTTGCGCGATACCGCCCTCGCCCTAGCCGGTTTCATCGCGGTCTGCGCGGTGGTGTGGCTCGTCTCCGGCCTATGGTGGCGCCGCATGGGCTATCGGCTCGGCGCAGAAGAGCTTTCTCTGCGCCGCGGCCTATTATCTGTCCAGCTGCGCACCGCACGCTATGACCGCACGCAGGCCGTTGACGTCGTCGAGCCCGTCATTGCCCGACTCTTTCGCCTCGCGGCCGTGCGCGTGGAAACCGCAGGCGGTCAATCGTCCGCCATCGAAATCGCCTACCTAAAAAAGTCCGACGCCGAGGCCCTACGCGATGACATCCTCGCCCGCGTTCACGGTGCTCCCATCTCCCACACCGAGACACCGGCCGAGGAACCAGCTCTCGTGCCTGAAATCCCCATCGCCCGCTCCCTGATTGCAGCCGCGTTACGTACGTCCACGCTCTTCCTCGTCGGCTTCCTCATCCTCGTCGTGGTCACCCGGTTGCCGCTCTCGACCGCGCTGCCCATCCTCGTCGGCGCGATACCCAACGCCTGGAACGTGCTCGATTCTTCCTGGCGCTACACCGCCCGCACCGACGGCGAGGTACTCAACATCACCTACGGTCTGGCCGACCGCCGCCGCCAAAGCATCCGCCTCGACCGCATCCACGCCGTACAAATTACTCAGCCCTTCCTCTGGCGGCCGCTGGGCTGGTACGAGGTGAGGGTTTCGGTGGCGGGATATGGGGCGTCGGCAAGCGGCAAGGCTTCTGGCTCCACCCGCATCCTGCCGGTGGGCACCCTCGCCCAAGCTCGGCAATTCCTCCCGGCCGACGCCGCCCCCACCTACGCCTCGCCGGCCCGCGCCAAGTGGGTCTCCCCGCTGGACTACCGCCAGCAAACCGTCGCGCTCATCGGCGACTACGTCATCGTGCGCAACGGCCGGCTCAACCGCCGGGTCAAGGCCATCCACGCCTCCCATATCCAGGAGCTCACCTACCGCCGCGGGCCGATTTCCCAGGCGCTCGGCCTAGCCACCGTCGACCTCGACCTAGTCCAGGGGCCCGTGCGCATGGCCGCGCGCAACCTCACGCTTGCCGACGCCACCGCACTCCTTGCCCGCCTGCGCTCCCGCCAGCTGCCAGGGCTTAAACCGCCCCGTTAAATCCCAGCTGGCGCCACGCCTCGAATACGGCCGTCGACGCCGAATTCGACAGGTTCATCGAGCGCCTAGCCGGCACCATCGGAATGCGCACGCGGTCCGTCACGCGCGGATGGTTAATATGCTCCTCCGGCAGGCCGGTCGGCTCCGTGCCGAAAAGCAAGACATCGCCCTCCTGGTATTCGATATCCGTAAACCACTTATCCGTATGCGTGGTAAACGCGAATACGCGCGCCCCCGGCAGCGCGTCCATGCAGGCCTGAAAATCCTTGTGAATCTGCACATCGGCCAGATCGTGATAATCCAGCCCGGCGCGCTTTAAGTGCTTATCGTCGAAATTGAAACCCAGCGGCTCAATCAGGTGCAGGCTCGCGCCCGTCACCGCGGCCGTGCGAATCGCGTTGCCCGTATTAGTAGGGATGACTGGGTTATCAAAGACAATGTGCAGCTGGCTCATGCCTTCAGTCTAGGATGGTGGCTATGAGCGCTACCAAACTAGATGGCACACTGTACCGCGACGAGATTTTTTCCGACCTTGCCCAGCGCGTGTCCGCGCTGAAGGAGAAGGGGATTACCCCCGGCCTCGCCACTGTCCTCGTAGGCGAGGATCCAGGCTCCCAATCCTATGTGAAGATGAAGCACCGCGACTGCGAAAAGCTTGGCATCAACTCCATCCGCAAGGACCTGCCGGCCGATATCACCCAGAAAGAACTAGAAGCCGTCATCGATGAGCTCAATGCCGATGACGCCTGCACCGGCTACATCGTCCAGCTGCCACTGCCTAAGCACTTGGATGAAAACGCCATCCTCGAGCGCATCGATCCTGAAAAGGACGCTGACGGCCTGCACCCGGTTAACCTGGGCAAGCTCGTGCTCAACGAGGAGGCGCCCCTGCCGTGCACCCCGAACGGCTGTCTGCACTTGCTGCGCCGCTTCGGCGTCGAGCTTAACGGCGCCAAGACCGTGGTCATTGGTCGCGGCGTGACCGTTGGTCGCCCCATCGGCCTGATGCTTACCCGCCGCAGCGAGAACTCCACCGTCACGCTGTGCCACACCGGCACCAAGGAATTGGCGGCAGAGACCCGCGAGGCCGATATCGTCATTGCCGCAGCCGGCCAGCCCCACATGCTCACCGCGGACATGATTAAGGAAGGCGCCGCGCTTCTCGACGTCGGAGTCTCCCGCGTCGACGGCAAGCTCACCGGCGACATTCACCCAGATTGCTGGGATAAGGCTGGGTTCGTCTCGCCGAACCCCGGCGGCGTCGGCCCGCTGACCCGAGCTTTCTTGGTGCGCAATATCGTCGAGCGCGCGGAAAAGTTGGCGTGAATCTAGACAATCCGCATGACGCTAACCTCCAGCCCTCCCCGCTGCCGCCTGCCGCGCAGTGGGCAGCAATTGGCATCTTCGTGGCTGGCGTGGTTATCTCCGGCGGCTATGCCGTCTTCGAATACTGGCGCCGGGCCACGTTCCTCCTCGGCCTAGCCTTGCTGTGGCTCACCGTGGTCCGACTGACGTGTGATTCCAGCCGCGTTGGCGTGCTGGCCGTACGCTCGCGCCGCTTTGATGCCTGCTTTACCGGCCTGGTCGGCGCCGTGATGGCCTTTCTGGCCTTTTCTGTGGACTCGCTCGGGAGCTAGTTATCCACAGGTTTTTCGTAGAGTCTTCACCTATTTCGGTCTGAAAGGGTGTGGTTCGGCCGGTTATCCACAAGCTCCGGGCCGCCACCGCGCGCTGGTATGCGCAGCCGGCTTAGGCTCGGGGCCATGATTTCGAACTACCTGGCAGCCGTGAACTCCCCGATGGTGCTCATCGGGGAGTGCGTTGGGCTGTCGGTAGAAGAGCTCGTCGATAAGGGCTTTAGTGATCGCGAGGCCGCCGAGTTTGCCCGCCTAGCCGATACTTACTTTGGCCGCACCTCCTTTGGTGCCAAACAGCGCGCCGCCCGCCGCACTTTGTTGCCGCTCGACGCGTTGAAGATTATCGAGCACTTCGCGCAGAAGATGAAAACCCAGCGGGCGGCCTGGGCATTGCGCGAGGAACTATGCGCACTGCGCCTTTCTACTAGCGAGATTGAAAAGCGCGCCCGCCGCATGGTGCGCGAGGAGCGCGCCACCAAGCGCTCCGAAGGCGTGCGCCTGACCCGCCGCCGCGATGACCTGTGGACACTGACAATTACCGCCGAGTCCGAGTTGGTTGTAGAGATTAATAACCACGTCTCCACCGTCGCCGATGCCCGTCGCGTCTTCGCCGAGGGCGCCTCTACCTCCACAATCACCACCAATATGGTGCTTAGCCTGAATGAGATGGTGAAGGTCATCCATGGCGAGGACGTCACCTTGCAGCTGACCAATGGCGCCCAGATAACTGGTGCGGACCTAGTCCGCCGCGCGCTTTCCGACGTCGGCCTTATCACCCTCATCCACCCCGTCACCGGCCCCGTAAACCTTTATCAATCGCGGCGCTTGGCTACATGGAAGCAACGCCAAATGGCGATGGCAGAAAACCCTGTGTGCCCGTGGCCCGACTGCCACACGCCGGCGGATGAATGCCAGGTCCACCATCTCACCCCGTGGCTGCTCGGTGGGGACACCAATCCCGAAAACCTCACCATGGCCTGCAAGTATCACAATGGGGTCAATGATGATGACCCCAATGCGCCGCCGCGCCGCGGCCGACTCGAGCGCCGCCCCGGCGAAGGCATCGTCTGGCGCCCGCCCTGGGCTACACCGCCCGAAGATCGCTGAGCCGCGTTCCGCCTCTGCTCGCCCCGTCAATCCATAGGCCCAGCGCAGCGTGCCGCACCGCTTACCGCTAGTGCGCGCTGCGCGGCTTTGGCGATCCTTGCTGCCGCGAGCTTTTTAAATCGAGTACTCGGTGGGATCGCCTGCCGCTGAATCAATGCGCGGGTCCGGCTGGGAAAGTCTAAGGAAGTTGCGCAGTATGCGATCCATTTGGCGTGATTCGGTAAGAAAAGCGTCGTGGCCTACCGGGGAGACGACCTTCGCCATCGCCAATAGGTTGCCAAGATTGCGCGAGATGTGTTCTTGCTGGTGATACGGGTACAAGATATCCGTGTCCACGCCGACGACCATCGTTGGCACCTCGGACGAGCCCAGCGCGCGGTTGAGACCGCCGCGGCCGCGGCCAATATCGTGGCGGTTGAGCGCCTCGGTGAGGGTGACGTAGGAGCCGGCGTCAAAGCGGTCGGCCAGCTTGATGCCCTGATAGTCCAGGTAGGAGTTGACGGCAAAGCGCTCATTGCGGCGGCGGTAGGGCCCGAGCGGGTTCTCGCCGGTCTGGGCTTGGACGCCGAAGCGCTCGTCGATTTCCTGCTCGCCGCGATACGTCAGGTGTGCAATGCGACGCGCGGCCGCCAGCCCCTCGCGCGGGCGCTGGGCGGAGGCGTAGTAATCGCCGCCGTGCCAGAAGGAATCCTGCTCGATGGCCGCGATTTGCGCCGACTGGATGCCAATCTGCCAGGCGGAAGCGCGGGCCGATACGGCAATGACGCAAGCCGCATCAACGGCCTCGGGGTGCATCAGCGTCCACTCCAGCGTGCGCGCGCCGCCCATCGAGCCGCCAATGATGGCGTGGACGTGGGTGATGCCGAGCTCGCGGAGCGCGGCGCGCTCGGCCGCGACGAGGTCGCGCACCGAAAGCGCAGGGAAGCGCGAGCCCCAGGCGCAGCCGTCGTCTGGGTGCGGGGAGGCGGGGCCGGTGGAGCCGCCGCAGCCGCCCAGTGCGTTGGTGGCGATAACGCACCACTTCGTCGTATCTAGCGCCTTGCCAGGGCCGACCAGATCAGCCCACCATTCGGCCACATTCGAGTCACCGGTCAGGGCGTGTTCAACCACAATGACGTTATTGCGGCCGTGGGGATCGCCGAGGAGGTGGCCGAAGCGGTGGTAGGCAATGTGGGCGTCGGCAAGCGTGGCGCCGGCTTCGGTGTGGAAGTCGCCGATATTAACTAGCTTCATGCCAGTGCGTTAAAGCCTAGCTCGAGGTCCGCGATGATGTCATCGATGTGCTCGATGCCCACGGATAGGCGGATGGTGGACTGGGTGATGCCGGCCGCGGCAAGCGCAGGCTCGTCGGACTGGGAGTGCGTGGTGGTTGCCGGGTGCACGGCCAGGGAACGGGTGTCGCCGATATTGGCGAGGTTGGAGTGGAGCTTGAGGGCGTCGATAAACGCCCAGGCTTCCTCGCGCCCGCCGTCGATGTCGAAGGAGAGCACGGAGCCGGTATAGGCGTAGCCGAGCTTTTCCTTGGTGGCCTTATACGGTGAAGAATCCAGGCCGGCGTAGTTGACCTTGGTGACCTTGGCGTGGCCTTCCAGGTACTCGGCAACGGCTTGGGCGTTGGCATTGTGCTTTTCGACGCGCAGCCCCACCGTCTCGATTCCATTCAGCGTCAGCCAGGCGTTGAAGGGGGAGATGGCGGCGCCGGTATCGCGCAGCAGGCCGGCGCGGGCCTTGAGCGCGAAGGCTGGGGCGCCAAGATCGGCGTACTTTAGGCCGTGGTAGGCCTCGTCTGGGGAGACGAAGTAGGGGAAGACGGGCTCACCGTTGCGGGTGACGGTCCAGTCGAAGGAGCCGCCGTCGATAATCGCGCCGCCGATGGCCGAGCCATTGCCGGTGTAGAACTTGGTGGTGGAGACCACGACGATGTCCGCGCCGAGGTCCAGCGGCCGGGCGAGGGCGGCGGTGGCGATGGTGTTATCCACGATGAGCGGGACTTGGTTATTGTGGGCGACCTCGGCGATGGCCGGGATATCGAGGACATCGGCTACGGGGTTGCCGAAGGTCTCGCCGTAGAAGGCCTTGGTATTCGGCTGGACGGCGTCCTGCCAGGACTGCGGGTCATCCGGGTCCTCGACGAGGGTGACGTCGATGCCTAGGCGCTTGAGCGTGACGGTAAAGAGGGTGGAGGTGCCGCCGTAGAGGCGCGGGGAGGTCACGATGTGGTCGCCGGCCGAGGCGAGGTTCAAAATGGCCGCGGTCTCGGCGGCTTGGCCCGAAGCGAAGGCGACGGCCGCGACGCCGCCCTCGAGGGAGGCGAGGCGTTCTTCCAGCGCGTCCTGGGTGGGGTTGGTCAGGCGGGTGTAGATGGGGCCGGCGTCGGAAAGATTGAAGCGGTTGGCCGCGTGCTCGGCATCGTTAAAAACGTAGGAAGTGGTCTGGTAAATCGGCACGTTGCGGGCGTTGTGGTGCCCGTCGAGGTTTTGGCCCGCGTGTACGGAGCGGGTAGCGAAGGACCAGTCGGAATTGGAGTTATCGTATTTCGTCGTCATGCTTGGCAAGACTAGACCAAGCGGTATGTACTGCGGAAGGGTTTAGGAAAAACCGCTGGCAGGAACGAGAATAAAAATAGACCAAGCGGTCGGTTAAATTAGGGGCAGCGGTTGTGATTTTGGGGATTATCGGCGGCGTGGTGGCTCTTGTCGTTGCCGCGGGAGATTCGTGTAATGAGAGCAACGACCCCGGCGGCCACGACGATAAAAAGAAGAATGAGTGCAAGTTCCCAGATGCCGATAGACATGCATTACCTTTCTTTTATGGTCTTTGGGGTTACGGTATCACTCGCCTAAGGCGGCCGCGACCGCGGAGAGGCTCGTACGCAGCTCGGTGTCGCTAAGGTGGCCGAAGCCGAGGACGACGCCGTCTTCGGCGTCGGCGCCGCCCCAATAGTCGCGCAGCGGGGTGAGCTTAATGCCGCGGGCGGCGGCGCGGGGGACCACGGCCGGGTCGCACAGCAATACCGCGTGGAGGCCACCGTGGATGGGGAGGAGTTGGGCCCCGTCGATAGGACCAAGCGTTTCGGCTACCAGGTTGCGGCGGCGTTTGTAGGTGCGGCGCATGCGGCCGGTGTGGCGTCGTAAAGCGCCGCTGGCAAGGTAGTGGGCGAGTGCGGCCTGGGGGATGGCGCCGACGGGTTGGCCGAAGACCTCGCGCACGCGGTCGACGGCCGGGCGCAGGCGCGGTGGGACGACGAGGTAACCGCAGGCAATGGAGGGGGAGATGACCGAGGAGAAGGTGCCTAGCAGCACGGTGTGCTCCGGGGCGAGGGCGGCCAGGGCGGGCAGTGGCTGGCCGACGTAGCGCAGTTCGGAGTCGAAGTCGTCCTCGATGAGGAGGGCGTCGTGTGTGCGGGCCCATTCGACGAGTTCGGCGCGCCGGGCTGCGGGCAGCGAGCCGCCGTAGGGGTATTGGTGGCTGGGGGTGACGATGAGAGCGTCGAGATCGGCCGCGGGGACGGTGACGCCTTCGGGGCCGGTGGGGATTTCCACCAAGGTGTGGCCGAGGGCGTGGGGCACCCGGCGCAGGCTGGGGTAGCCGGGGGATTCCACGCCCACGCGCAACTGGCGGCCGAGGGCGCGCAGGAGCACGGAGAGGCCGTCGCGGGCGCCGGCGGTGATGAGAACGCAGGCTGGGTCCACGGTGAGCCCGCGCATGTGGCGCAGGTGGGCGGCGACCTCGCGGGGCAGATCGCCGGAGGGGTCGACGGCCGCCGCACGCCACGCGGCCCTCCATTCAGGGGTGAGGATGCCGGCGGTGTCGGGAAGGCCGGGTGTCAGCGACACCAGTTCGGGCTCAGCGGCCGGTTCGGGGGTTGGCTCCGGCCGTGGGGCACGCGCGTGGGGGAGCAGCGGGTTGATGACGGTGCCGGAGCCAACCTCGGCGGTGAGGTAGCCCTCGGCCGTGAGTTGGTCGTAGGCAGTGACCACGCTGCCTCGGGAAATGCCGAGCTGCGAAGCCAAGTGGCGGGTCGAGGGAACGCGCTCGCCGGGCAGGAGGACGCCGGCGGCAACCTGGGCGCGCAAGGCGGCGGCGATTTGCACGGGCAGCGGCCGCGTATCAGAGGGGTCGAGGCGAAGGGGCACGGACCCATCATAAGTGGTCCAATCCAACACGCTGAAAATGGCTCTTGTCTTGTACCAATTATGTGGGCCACTATGGCACCTATGACTGAACAGGTAAATGAACAAGGACGCGCTACCACGCGCGTGAAGCGAGGACTAGCCGATATGTTGAAGGGCGGCGTCATCATGGACGTCGTTACGCCGGAACAGGCGCGCATTGCGGAGGACGCGGGCGCCTCGGCCGTGATGGCGCTGGAGCGCGTGCCGGCCGATATCCGCGCGCAAGGCGGTGTGGCCCGCATGTCTGACCCGGAGCTTATCGAGGGCATCGTCGAGGCCGTGGATATCCCAGTCATGGCCAAGGCCCGTATCGGCCACTTTGTGGAGGCGCAGATCCTGGGCGAGCTGGGCGTGGACTTCATCGATGAGTCCGAGGTGCTCAGCCCGGCAGATTACGTCAACCACATCAATAAGTGGGACTTTGACGTGCCGTTCGTGTGCGGCGCCACCAACCTGGGCGAGGCGCTGCGCCGCATCACCGAGGGCGCGGCCATGATTCGCTCCAAGGGCGAGGCCGGCACCGGCGATGTCTCCGAGGCCGTGAAGCACCTGCGCACCATTAAGGCGGAAATCGCGCGCCTGCGCCACCTGGACCGAGACGAGCTTTATGTCGCGGCCAAGGAGCTCCAGGCACCGTACGACCTGGTCGCAGAGGTTGCGGAGACCGGCAAGCTTCCGGTCGTGCTCTTCGTGGCCGGTGGCGTGGCCACGCCTGCCGACGCCGCCCTTGTCCGCCAGATGGGCGCCGAAGGCGTCTTCGTGGGCTCCGGCATCTTCAGGTCCGGCAATCCGGCGGCGCGCGCGGAGGCCATCGTGAAGGCTGCCACGCTGTACGACGACCCCGCAGAGCTCGCCAAGCTTTCCCGCGGCCTGGGCGAGGCCATGGTGGGCATTAACGTCAACGACGTGCCTGCACCGCACCGCCTGGCTGAGCGCGGATGGTAGCCACTGTCGGGGTGCTGGCGCTGCAGGGCGGCGTCGAGGAGCACCTGCGCATTCTGGACGGGCTCGGTGTGGTGACTCGCAGGGTGCGGGTCCCGCGCGACCTGGACGGGCTCGATGGGCTGGTGATTCCGGGCGGCGAGTCGAGTGTCATCGATAAGCTGGCGCGTAGCTTCGGACTGACCGAGCCGCTGCGCGACGCCGCGGCCGCAGGATTGCCGGTGCTCGCGACCTGCGCGGGGCTCATTTATTGCGCCCGCGAGCTCGATAACCCCGCGCCGGGGCAGCAAACCCTGGGCCTATTGGACGTGACTGTACGCCGCAATGCCTTTGGCAACCAGCGCTTTTCCGAAGAGCGCACGGTGCCCGTGACGGCGGGCGAGGAAACTCTCGACATCGAGGCGAGCTTTATTCGCGCGCCGCTGGTCACCCGCGTGGGCGAGGGCGTCGAGGTCATCGCGACGGTGCCGGGTGAGAACGGCGACGCGGTGGTCGGCGTGCGCCAGGGCCGCGTGACGGCGCTGAGCTTCCACCCAGAAGAAAATGGCGACGCCCGCGTGCACGCCGCCTGGCTCGAAAGCTTCTAGGCACGCACACCAAAGCCGCCCCGCAGCGAATCGATGAACTGGCCCCCGAAAGTTGGACTGGTTTAATTCTAGGCGGTTAGGGCTTCAAG
>OCJN01000186.1_pt1 | contig 18421 bp, 17 predicted proteins | sample 1480731 | NCBI WGS metagenome assembly OCJN01 (sample SAMN05301479, study PRJEB22388) | human skin metagenome | isolation source: Infant 1 DOL 23 skin | host: Homo sapiens | place: USA: Pittsburgh, Magee-Womens Hospital of UPMC | collected 2013/2014 | reverse complement strand
CAAGCAATAATAGAAATCAAGGCAAATGCCTAGGAACAAAACCCGGGGCACTTCACTACCATACACGAACCATAGATGGTCAGTACTTGGTCTGTATCTGGTCGCTATCTGGTTGCCACCACACACTAACCACACGTGGTCGCTATCTGGTCACTGTATGGTCTCTACCACACACTAACCACATACTAACCACACATGGTCAGTATCTGGTCAGTATCTGGTCGAAAAAATAAACCCCGCTCCTGCATAAGCAGCAACGGGGTCTTGAGTGTTAGAAATTGCGATAGATAAATACTCCACCCTCGCGGGCGTCGGTAGCGGTGACGGTGTAATCGTAAGCTAGGTCACTCACCCAGGAGTCCCAGTCAAAGTAGGTCCGTAACGGAGAGTCGGGGTCAGTATCCTCCATCAACCCAGTGTCTTCGGCGAGATTTAGCGCGTACTCATAAAAGCTCGGCCACCATCCGCAGAACTGTTCTTCAAAAGTGGCAACATCAGGTACATTGTCCATATCTTCAACAACAACACCATCTTCAGCCCAGCGACAAAAGGCGGGCCATAGTGTGTAGCCGATCTGCTCATATGCAGCAGTCCATGCTTCAACGTTTACCGGCTCAATTGAATAGCCTTCTGGCACACCATAGGAACGGAATATTATCGCGCCACTACACCTATCTGTCATGGGATATCCATTCCACTCATGCACGTCTTTAGCGGTCGGAACACCTTCCCATTCAGATACTTTAATAAATCGCCCTTTGTCGATACCGTCGACGGTGTAGCAGTGCTCGCACATGACAAGCGCGCCAGGCTCGCGCTCTAGAACTGTATCGGGTGCTTCTCGTTGGGTGAACATGTTCGGTCCTCCTTGTTAGTGACTGACTTGCCACCACTAACTCCGCACCGGGTCGCTACCCGGTGTGAGGACATAAAAATACCCCTGCACTCACTGCTCTCTACTAGATGACACTTGATTTCTCCATCCAACAAATGGGGAACAGTTCATTCCCTGGTAGGGGATGGAAGTTGGTAACGGGGCAGGATTCGAACCTACGACCTCTGGGTTAGACGCCCGAGTTCAAACAACGGGCCTGACCCCCGACGTGTCCACTGTCCGGGGGTGCTGTTGCAAAGGGTGCTGTTGCAAAGTTCGGGTGACAGGAAGACCTGCGTGAAATAATCACAGCCATGGGCATCTTCTCCGGTCGTCATTTCCCCCGTGAAATCATCCTGTGGGCGGTGCGGTGGTACTGCCGCTACGGGCTCAGCTACCGCGATCTGGAAGAAATGATGACCGAACGCGGCGTACCGGTCGATCACAGCACCATCTACCGCTGGGTCCAGAAATATGCTCCTGAGCTGGACAAGCAGACCCGGTGGTACCGACAAGTCCCGGATTGGCAGGCCCGGTCCTGGCGGGTGGATGAGACCTATATCCGGGTCGGGGGAAAGTGGTGCTACCTCTATCGGGCCATCACCGCGGGTGGGCATACCCTGGATTTTTACCTGTCCCCAAAGCGTAACGTCGCCGCAGCGAAGCGTTTCCTGGCCAAGACCCTGAGGTCGAACACGATAACCGGGTTCCCGCGGGTGATCAACACCGATAAAGCACCCTCCCTGGCCAGGGCAATCGCCGAGTTGAAGTCAGAGGGAATCTGCCCGCAGACCGTGGAACACCGGCAGGTGAAATACCTCAATAACGTCATTGAAGGAGATCATGGGCGGCTGAAACGGATCCTCGGACCGAAGGGGGCGTTTAAAAACCGGACCTCGGCGTACCGGACGTTGAAAGGGATGGAAGCGATGCACTCATTACGGAAAGGCCAGGGCGCGATGTTTGCCTACGGGCAACCGAACCCGGATGCGGTGATCGTCAGCCGGGTGTTCGAGGCTGCCTGAGAACGCCGACCCGCAGCGAGCATCAGAGGATGAAGACTGGGTCGTCACGGCTCTCCGCCTGAAGTTTGCAACAGCACCATGACGAGATTCGCGTCACTTTCACCCTCGCGCCAAGCATCAACACGGTGCAAAACGGCGGCCAGATCGGTCAAATCCCCGCGTTGATCTGACGCGAAATCGACCAACGTTACAGACCAGCCGAGCGCATCGTTTTCAATCTGCTGATACCGCTGCAAGACACCATCAGATAGACTGGAGGGTTGAACTGCGATGTTCCAGTCCTCGTTGCAACTACCAGCGGGGGCTGTTCCCATGCTCATTGGGCATCACCCGCCACGGAGACGGAGTCGCCGTAAATTACCCGTGCTAGCTCAAGGGCGGAAATACGCAGCGTTTTACCATTGCCGCGCGAGCCAGGGACAGCCTGCAGCTCACCACGTGAGAGCATCCTATCGAGTGTGCGACGGGACACACCAGCACGTTCACAGAACTCACCTGCGGTATACGTGCGCAGGAGATCGTTCCTATCCAAAATGATTTCGGACATGCGAAAACCTCGAAGAAGTTAGTTATCCTTCGAGGCCTCACCACGCACCACGCATCTCAGCGTCTAGCGGCACAAGGCTTACTGTTCTGACAGTAGAGACCCAGACGGCCAGTTAATCACCAACGCGACAACATCACGCTGTTAACGTCTGCAAGCCGATTACCCCTGTTGAAGTCTTGGGCGAATTTTCGTATGCCACCAGTGTACCGACAGTGCCGATCAATGTCAATGGTGAACGGCGAGAATCAACCTCCGAACCATCAAGTAGCACGTTTGTAGCACGCAATACAACGATGACACTCGGAACAAGTAAAAAACCCACCGTTACCAGTGGGTTTGTGTTGCTCCTCCAACTGGGCTCGAACCAGTGACCCTTCGATTAACAGTCGAATGCTCTGCCAACTGAGCTATGGAGGATTATGCGTATGCTGTACATCGAACTTGCTGTTCTCTGTGCAACGAGAATTAACTATATAGGCTCCATCGTCTTAGGTACAAATCAGCAGGTAAAGAGGAGCTTTTTCATAGAATCTCCTAAACGCGATGTGTGCATACTAGTAAATGTAGAAGTGACGGAGTACTCGTGCTTTTATAAAACCGTTGTACGATGTCAGAATAAACATTGCCCAGCTTGGAGGTGCGGATAGATGAGGCTTCTTGTCTTTTCGCAGTTTTGGTATCCAGAGAATGGTGTTCCACAGCGGCGGTGGACATGGTTAAGTAATATTTTTGCCGATATGGGCGCAGCAATCTCGGTTGTAGCGCCTCCTCCAAGTTATCGGCGAAAACTTGGCTTGGTAGATTCTTTGAAATCCTTCGCCCCAGGTTCTCAAATTGAAACTGGACCGGTAGGGGAAGAAATCTACCGTAGTCCCTTTCTTTTTGCCGGTGAATCACTCGCAGCTCGTGCGTTTTCTCAGGCTTTTATTGCCGCAGGAGCTCTGATTACGGTAGTTAGAGATTGGTCTCGAATTCGTGCAGTTGACGCGGTAGTTGGGACAGTTCCTGCTTTGCCGACTGCCGTCGTATCTTTTCTCGTAGCTCGAGTAGCTCGCGTTCCGTACTTAATTGACCTTAGAGATGCTTGGCCAGATCTCATGAAAGAGCATCGAAATTGGAATCGAGCGCTGGAATCGCGCTCGAGGCATGAAGAGATAATCAATTCAGGCCCGATCCGTATATTGAGTTGGATCGTTGAAAAGGGGCTAAACGCATTACTCGAGCGCGCTGACGCGATCATAGTGACTTCTGAAGATCTAGCAGAGAAACTACGGAATCAGAGATCCAAGTATTCGAATAGTCAAAATCAGCAGTTAATCACAACGATTAGAAATGTCTTTCCGGCAAATATACCTAAGCTAGCTAAAAGGCATCCGTTTGATATTAATACGCTACGCGTTCTCTATGCTGGAACGCTGGGACGAGCTCAGAACTTAAGAAATTCAATTGATGCGGCTGCAATTGCACAGGAACAGGGAACCCCAGTGGAACTAGTCTTCGTTGGCGGGGGTGCAGCTGCTGGAGAACTGGAAAAGTATGCAGGATTGATGGGGGTAAACGCTAGTTTCTACCGAGTGCGTTCCGCCGCGGAGATAGTGAAATTTTACGAGTGGGCCGACACTGCTTTGGTGCATTTAACAGATTGGGAGCCATTGGATAGAGCAGTGCCTTCTAAAACCTATGAGTTAATGACTTTAGGAATTCACATTTCGGGCGTTGTAAATGGTGAGACCGCACGAATCATTAAGGAGCTAGACGCGGGCGACATCGTCGAACCCGAAAATCCTCATCAGCTGGCTGAGCTCTGGACTGCATTGTTCAACGAACCTGCTCGGCTCTCGGTGACTGCAAAGGGGCGCATGTGGGTGGAATCCGAGAGGGAAGCTGTCGTACCTGGAGAGGTTAAAAAAATAGTAAATTGGATTGAGCATTTAAAATGAAAAGCGTTTTTAGATGGCTAAATTATGTTGTGGTCGCCGCTGCCTTTTCAGTGGAAAAATTTATTATGGAGCCTGAACGCTTTGCTCATCAAGTAAAGCAAAGAATTTTTGGGTATCAGGCTGTTAAAGGGAGCCGATCTAAGGATATAGCCGGTTCGCACTACGCTCTCGGCTGGAGCAAGTTAACAGGGGTAAAGCCACTTCAATTTCTAATAGAAACCGGAAACTATCAAGAGTTTGATTCGGCGTACTCGAAGCTTTCCTTGGTGGGAAAGATTATCTATTTTCGCAAGTTTATTTTGGTGAGGGCTAAGCGAAAACAATTTGATTTCAAAATATACAAGGGAACGAATTCGATTAACGGTGTTCGAAAACCTAATGTATTGTATTTCGTCAATAACTCATTGCCCTATACACAATCTGGATACACTGTGCGTACTGCGGCATCAGTTGACTCTCTCCGTGATAAAATTAACTCCTTAACTGTAGTGAGCCGGTTAGGGTATCCCTTGGTTGTAGGGGAAATTCCAGACGCGCGTAAGCATGTGCATAAACTGACGCTTTTGGTTCCAAAAATTTGGCCATTTGGCGAGCAGAAAAAATATGACTTAGCCAAGAAAATGCTCATTGAAATCTGCAGGGAACAGAACATATCGGTTATTCAAACAACTACTGATTTCAAAAACGCGGCATTGATTTCAGATGTTGCAGGTGAGTTGGGAATACCGTGGATTTACGAGATACGTGGTGAACCGCACAACACATGGTTGTCCAAATTCTCGGACTCAGTGGTGTCCGAAGCGAAAAAGTCTTTCTACTACCGAGGATCTCTGAATCTTGAGTTGGAAGCTGCGAAAAAAGCAAGTGCGGTTCTAGTGCTAAGCAAATTGTCTCAAAAGAAGCTAATTGAATTAGGTGTTTCCGAGAGCAAACTGACAATAGTGCCAAATGCCATTGAGCGGGATATGAAGCCCGATAGAAGGAACGCCTTTAAAATACGCCAGAAACTAGGATTCCAACATAAAAAGATTATCGGGACGGTTAGCTCCTTGGTCGCGTATGAGGGACTGGAAACGTTAGTTCGTGCGATACCGTTGCTCGATGAGGATATCCAATTGGTTTTGGTGGGAGACGGGGAGGAACGCGGGAGACTATCGGCCCTTTGCAGGTCGTTAGGAGTAAGTGACCGAGTATATTTTGCGGGGAAGCAGCCTAGGAGTGAGATTCAAGGGTGGTACTCAATCTTTGACGTATTTGTAGTCCCTCGAACAAATTCTACCGTCACAAGAAATGTCACTCCTCTTAAACTGTTAAACGCCTTGGCTTTGGGAACGCCAGTCGTTTGCTCAGATTTGCCGGCTCTCAGAGAAGTGACTGGGGGGTATGCTAAGTTTGTTCCGCCTAACTCACATTCTGAGCTAGCAGATGGAATCCGTGAAGCTATCGAAGCCCCAGCGGAATTGCTGGCTAAGAGATCATGGCTTGATGAAAAGACCTGGGAAGCCAATGGTAGAAAATTGGCTAAGCTATACGAAGAACTATCTACTCCATCGTAGGGATTTGGGGGCAGGAAGATGTCTAAAGTTATTGATGCGTGGAATGAGGCAGACTTTGAGTTCGTGGCTGGTCAGAAACTAAGTCGTTTCAAGCGTAAAGACATTAGAGGAGCTATCAGAGAGTCTAGGTATGCTCTCAAATTGTTTGAGCGCGCTCACGCTATAGAGGAGCCTAATAAACAAGCTGGTTTAGAAAGCATAGGCGATGTCAAAGTCGTGACCATTTTGCATGCGAGCTTGCCGAATCATACCGGAGGCTATACCGGAAGGGCGCAGGGGCTTCTGAAAGGTCTGATGCGCAACGGTATAAATGTTCGGGCTTATACACGGCCGGGATTCTACTCCGAACGCGTAAACTCCAAAGAAGCTTTTCCTTATCCGGTGGATCAAGTGGACGGTGTCGAATACAGACATTTACCAGCCGATTTTCGTCGGAAGAACGGTGAATTTGAGTACATGTATAAGGCTATTGAATGGTATCGGGAGGTCTTCTTGGTCGAGCGCCCGAATGTGGTACATGTGCGCTCCACTTACCTGATTGCGTTACCCGCCTTGATTGCTGCTCATGAACTGGGGGTCCCGGTGTTGTATGAAGTTTCAGGACTATGGGAACTCGTGTTTGAAGGTCGAGCGCAACTCGGCAAAGCCCGAAGGATTGAGCGGATGGAAGACGCTACTTGTCGCTATGCTGATCGCGTAGTCACCATGAATAGCTCAATGGCGAAGCTACTGAACGATCGTAGCGAAAATGGGCTCGATATCGGGTTGGTACCAAACGCCGTCGACACGTCGAAATTTTCGCATCTCACTCCACTGGAGGAAAAGGATAAGTTTGAATATGATGCGGGCTACGTAGGGTCTTTGGTCGACTATGAAGGACTGGAAACCCTTATTCGTGCTGTGGCCTTGGGGAAGCAGCGGCAGCAGCCCCTTCGTATTAAGATCGTTGGTAAGGGCGCTGAGCTTGAGAAGCTCAGCGCCCTTACTGAGGAGTTGGGTATTTCAGACCTAGTGGATATGCCGGGCTCCGTTTCTCCGAAGGAAGCGGTAGAGGTTTTTGAAGAAACGAATCTGATCGTTCTTCCGCGATTGTCTACACCTGCAACTGAAAATGTAACTCCTTTAAAGCCATTCGAGGCGATGGCAGCTGGGAGGCCACTAGTTGTATCTTCAGTATCTGCGCTATCGGAAGTGTCTCGCGATGGTAAAGCTGCGGCTGTATTTCAACAAGGTGATCCGGAAGAGTTGCTCGAAAAGATCCTAGAACTTTTGGGAAATCGGGAAAAGCAGATTGCACTTTCGAAGTATGCAAAGTCTCTAGTTAGTGATGAACACAATTGGAACTGGGTGGCAGCAACCATGGCGCGTGAAATAAGCGCGACTGCAGTGCCATTTCAGCGCTTGCCATTTCTAACCGATGTTGCGCAAGCTCATCGTAGCGGCAGTTTAGTATATCCGTCTGTATCTTAAGGAGAAGTATGAAGAATTTTTCACGTCGTCAGCTGTTGCTCTTTTTGATACTTTTCCTTTCTATTGCTTGCGCGGCTGTGGGCATTATCGTAAAAAGCGATTTGCTGCTTTATATAGAATCTGTCTTATTGACCCTCGGACTTATAATTGTTTTGCGAGCAACTGAAAGGGGGAGCTTCAGAGCATTTCGAAAAATAGAAAAGGTACAGCGCCAGCTGAAGACCGAGGCTGCCAAGTTAGGAGGAAAAGTTGACAGCCTTGCTGACGACGTGCTGAGCGGCGGCGCTAAAACTGATGAGACTGAAGATTCTAAACGGGCTGAAAATCTATTGCCAAGTCAAATTGATTCATTTATCTGGGAGATGAATGAATTTCAGCCAGCGGAAGATGGAATCCCACTATCGTCCATGGTTTCCATAAATAAAGTTGTAAAATGGATGAGCCCCACTCTCGTCTTAACTACAGATAAATGGTGTGAGCGTTTTAGACGAGAATTGAAGGTAGATACTGTAAATTGGACTAACCCTTCGGCGGAATTGGTGCAGAAAAGTTCAGTAAAATTAACCGTCGTTGATGGAGACAGTTTTAATTTGGGACGTGGTCTACTTTTGTCGAAAAACTATCTCCGACATAGCGCCCTTTTGATTGTTGAAGCTGGATGCAGGGAGAGGGTTTCGTCGATTCATGGATTTAAGGAAATTGCGCCCGTAGGAATTATGCATGGCGTGCGTTTGTTCTACCCAAGTGCGGCACTCGAGCCGGCTAAGTATTCCAAACTTGTCGAGTATGTTAGGTAAACAGTTTTGAAAACGTATAATCTTGACGACGTTAAACATATTGCCGATGAGGAACTTGTAAAAGGTGAACGGGGTGAATTCCGCTTTATAATCGCAGTCGGTTCTTGTCATGTTCCCGTACTGCTTCGGCCAGCAAAGAACAGCGTAGATGCTTTGCTTGTTACCTATAACGGTGCTATCCAGAGATCAAAGGCACCTGATGGTATTGTTTTCCAAAGGTCTTCATGGTTGGATGAGTTTGAGGCGACCGTAATCCAGATTGCTGATCCAACAATGCTTAAGAACAGGCGGTTGCAGATTGGTTGGGCTCAGTTTTCTGATGAAGAATGGGCAATTAGCGCCTATTACGAAGTTATCCAGGCACTTCGTGAACGATTCGACTTAGTCGGATCCGACAAGACACTGCACTATGGTAGTTCTGCTGGTGGATTTCAAGCCGTTTGTTGTGCTGCTATGGATAGAGGGAGCACCGCCCTAGTGAACAACCCTCAACTCGATTGGTCTTTATACAACGAGCGTTTTGTAAATACGCTTCTCAGAGAGGTATTTCATGGATCAAAAATTGATTTGGTGCGGAGTGAGCAGCCTTGGCGGGTTAATGTAATAGATCTATTCGAATATCTCGGTTATGTGCCGAAGACTGAAGTGCTTCTGAATATTGCTAGCCCCGGAGATGTTGAACAGCAACTAAAACCAATCTTATCGAGACTAGAGACCTTTAGGTCATTGGGAAAGAACCCTACTTTCAGTTTTAATTTCTATTTTGATGCGAACATGGGGCACAACCCTCTTGGAAAGCCTTATACAATCCAGATCATAAATAATGAATTGAAGAACCTGTGTAGCGAATGAAACTTCCTTTTTTCAACGCGCTCTTGGACCTCAAATGAATCCCACTTTTATCCTTTCTACGGCTGGTCGAATTCCGCATATACTTGCGTTGAAAATATATGCCCTTCGTCTGCGTTCGGTAGCGAATCAGCGGTATGTGCGGAGTTTTGCGGCCGAACAGGTGCTTTTAGAGGCGGTATCGTCCGAGATAGAGGAGTCTCGACAGGTCGAGACCACACTTTATAGCCAGCAGCTCTTCAATCGATTTCCCAGCGTAAGATTACCTTTTTCAGGCTCGTTAACATCGGATCTAGGAAGAAACCTAGATTTGATCGCGGCATTAAGACAGTGTGCTCTTCAGTATGAACAGATTCAAATGGGCGATGGCAGTGATGCCCGAGCTCCTTCATCAAGCTGGTTGCACAATGCTGCCTGGGACGAAGTAAAGAAGCGCTCCCAAGCTATTTCCATGGAACCGAGCCAATTAGACGTAGTTGTTCCGGTCCATAATAACGGCGTCTATCTGCTCGCTAAATGTCTTCCGAGTCTTGTGGCAAACAAAGCTTGGGCAAGAATGCGTGTCTTGATCGTGGACGACGCCTCATGTGACTGCAAGACACAGGAAATATTGGGCCAGCTAGAGGCCGGAATCAGCAATGTAGAGGTAATTAGGCTACAGGGAATGCCTAGTGGCTCTGCGTCGGTGCCTCGCAATGTAGGGCTATCAAAGGCGAGTTCGGGACTCGTCTCTTTTCTTGACCCTGACAATGAAATTTCTGTCGGAGGTTACGATGAGCTGCTCCGTCAGTTTCATTCCTGTCAGCAGCGCCCTGAGATAGCAACAGGGTATCAAATAAAAGTAGGAGAAAAATTAAGCGCTAATTCACGCCATACCTTCCGGAGACGGAAGATAATTTCAAATCCGAAGTCGTTAATGCAGCGAGCCCCCCGTTTTCCTGTAATTTCGACCCAAGCCTCAGTTATTGACCTACGGTTCCTCCAGAATTGCAGCTTGAGGTTTATAGAAGGCGCTGTTGGACAAGATACAGTTTTCGGATGGGAGATTTTATTGAAAGCAAGGCGTATCGTATTGTGCTCTCGCCCCTACATTGTATATTACGCCGAGCGGAATGATTCAGTTACTAATGTTGCAAGCATGGATTACTTTTCCCGTGCATTAATTCGAGAAAAGGCTCAGGCGATACTTTTGAAAGAATATGGTCTGACTCAGCGTTTTAGAAAATATCAACTCGCATTGACCATGGCTGAAGTATATAAGCCGAAGCTTAACCGTCTTCAGGGAGATAGCCTTCTCTTTGCAGAAAAAACGCTGGAAGAAATCTATAGTCTTTATGAGGCTTGATGGGTCGAAATGTCACAGGTCTGACCTGATTTTGCATCAGGGGACAGTGATAGGATTGAAAACATTTGTTAGGTTCCCAACAAAGAATGTCCAGTAAGTTTCAGAAAAGGGAGATCAATGGCTGATCAGCAAGAAGCTGAGGCGATCCGCTTCCTTCAAGACGCATCCCCGAAACGGAAGTTCACTGTATTGGTGCCCGACGAGGATCTGTCTGCTAGCAATAGAAGAAAAACGTTAGCCTCTTATCTTTCTGAGACGTGGCATTACCGGCATTTCATTTACGAGCACGCTAAATTCAAGGCCTCGGTAGACAACGACGACATGTTCTTGGGACGTCTCTGGAACCTGCTTGAGCCATTGTTGCGTATCGCGATGTACGGGCTTATGTTCGGATTAATATTGCGGACGTCTAGGGGCGTAGATAACTTCGTCGGGTTTTTGATCATTGGTTTGACCTATTTCTCAATGATGTCACGTGGGCTAGGGAGCGGATCGGGCTTACTCCAGCGATCAAAAGCGATGATGCGGACTTTCAAGTTCCCTAGAGTTTCTTTGGTTGTCGGTGAAGCGATCAGAGGTTTCATCAGTAATCTTATCCCCGGCGTGCTAGCGGTTGTGGCTGCATTGGCTTTTCAATGGGGTACATGGCCTAAATGGACTATCGTTCTTATTATCCCCATTTACTGTCTTATTCACATATTTTCGTTTGGGCTACTTCTATTTTCAGTGCGAGTGACCGCATTCCTCCCTGATGCTAAAAAAATTGTGTTTTTTATTAACCGTGCTTGGTTTTACGTATCGGGGGTGTTTTTCTCGGTCGAACGGTACGCTCGTATTCCTGAAGTTCAACAGGTGATGCAGGCAAACCCTGCATACCAATTTTTGCAGGCGGCCAGGGGAGTTGTTATGTACGGACAATGTCCAAATTCTACGGAGTGGCTAGTTTTGGTTCTTTGGTCCGTTGGTACGGCTGTAATGGGATTTATTTTTTTCTGGAGAGCTGAAGACCGATATGTACACGTTAGATAGTCCGAGCGTCGTTGTACGAGATGTGGCGCGATATTATCGAGCGGACAACAAAAGAAGCATCTTTCGCCGGCCACAGTTATCTAATGAGCGAGAAGGCGACTTTGTACGAGCCCTCGACGGAGTTTCGATGTATGCCAAAAAAGGCGAATGCATCGGCATACTAGGGCGAAATGGTTCGGGGAAGTCTACGTTGATGCGACTGATCGCGGGAAACGAAGCACCTGACGAAGGAGAAGTACTCCTTTCTTCTACACCAACGCTTCTAAATGTTTCGGCAGCCTTACAACCTAGGCTTCCCGGTAGAACTAACATTAGGCTTGGCTTACTGGCTCAGGGAGTAGATCAAGACCAGATCGAAAATCTTACGGACGAAATTATTGATTTTGCAGAGATTGGCAAGGCGGTTGATCGTCCCATGAAAACCTATTCTTCTGGAATGGGGGCTAGATTGAAGTTTGCGATTTCAACTGCTGTGCAGCGTGATCTATTACTGATTGACGAAGCATTAGGAACAGGTGATGCATCATTCACTGAACGAGCTCAAGATCGGATGAATGGCTTCTTAACTAATACTGGAACCATCTTCCTTGTCTCTCACGCCATGTCTTCAATCAAAAGCATGTGTACGAGAGTAGTTTGGCTTCATGATGGGCAAATTATCGCCGATGGAGATGTAACGACAATCACGCTGTTATACAGTAAGTGGACTGCGCGAATGGCCAGAAAGAATTTTGAATCGGCAGAGGAACTTATCTGCGGTGTCAAAAATGCTTACAAAAAGCCGACTATTTTATTCGATTCCCAAGTAAGTAAATGGTTAAATTGATTCGATAGTTGCGGTTCCTCGTCTGGGCGCTCTCAGAAGCTCAATTGAAGTTTCATGACTACCATTCGAAAGGCTCCAGGACCCCAAAAGAATATAGAGACCAGGACAAGAACGGAAGGGGAGCCGCTGAGGGCTTCCTATGGCATCTGAAGCGAATGAGCGTGAACTACGCTGATATAAATGTTCGTATAGCGGTTAGATAATTCGGACTCCGGCAGGTCCTGAGGCTTATATTCGCGCCGCACCGCGATGGGCATAGGTAGAAAACAGACGGGGATCTTTGCCAGTATTTACTAGGGTGAGAGTCCAGTCAGTCGGATTTTGGCAGAGAAAAGTTCCTGGTAGAAGAAATTAAGAGTTCTGGCGGAATGCTGTCAGATGTGTATTCTTCCCACTCAGTAAGTTTCAAAAGACTGACATTCTTCCACGCAGGACCGTTGACACGTGTAGACCTGACTCCCAAGTCGATCTCATCTCCTTGTTTCAATCCATCGATAGACACAGTGCAAGGGTCATTTCGCTTACCAATTGGGAGAGTATACAAGTCGCGCCCGTTTACCCTGATAAAAATTACAACACTCTTTGCATCGCGACCTATGTTGTAGTGATTCTTGAAAGTGATCCGTATCGATCCCATTTCTGTTTCAAAGGGTTTCCGGAAAAACTGCTCACCGCCTTTGTTCAGGTTCTCGTCCCTCAGCTGGACTAGGTTTGGGATGTCTTGCTTTTCTTGTTCAGCAGGGATTCCCTCGGCAATCCTGCTAAAGACTTTTCCGCCGTCGACATAAGCACTCCACTCAATCGAGAACTCTTTACCGTTAATTGGAAAGGTGGTCAATGGAGGAAATGCACTCCGGATGAAGGATTTTGCGAAGACTGCGTTTTTGCGGTCGTAAAAGGACGGTACCTGCGCTAGTTCGAAGAACTTCCGAATTGCCACCGGATTTATTGGCAGGAAAGCTGTAGCTTGGCAGTTGATGGCTTCCGATTGAAACCTCCCGGCACGAAGCTCCTGATACAGTACGTTTGCGACTGAATAGTCGTACTTTTCGACTGTCTGTAGATCAAAAGCATTCCAAAGCGCTTTAGCTTTATTCTCGGTAAACGCCTTGCCTTCATCAATATTAGAAAAGCCGCCGAGGCTCTTTACGATTCGAGAAAAAGTTTCGAATTCCGTAGATGGTCTGCTTGATCGTGAGTAGTATTGCCTAACGGATTCTAAGCCAGTGCCGACAAAACATATAGCGGGTTTGTCTCCCAGGGCTTGTTCGTAAAGTCCTTGGAAGTTTAAAGCATGCTTCCCGACCGTGTTTTCTCGGAGTATTTCCTTTTCGTGAGTGGAAAGGGGAAAATCTTTTACATTTTCCATTGCAAGAACTACGTGCCGTTTATCGAATGCTTTTGCAATTTCACTGGAAACTAGGACGTCTTGTTTATAAGATTTCTTCGTATTTCCATCTGCTGGAGCTGGCGGCTGGATACTTCCGTAGGTAACGAAGCTGAAGTTGGCATCCGCTGCCAAAGCCGAAGCTGCACAGACTCGTGTATCCATTCCAGCCGTCAGCGCACAGAATAACTCGTAATTTAGGCTATCCCAGTGTTCGACGGAGCGGGTGACTAATTGAACTGACGCGTTAACTGCGTCCTCGAACGGAAGGCTTTCAGCACCGAATTTCTTATGCGGATAGAACCTAATTAACTTCTTCTGTGCAAATTCGAAGAAGAAGTTTGGAGGTAGAGCGGCAATTCGTGAGTCTTCAGTTTGATCCCAGAGCTTAAATTGGCCTAAGTTAGTTAACTCTTCGATCTCGCCTGTTCGCGCATTCAGCTCGCGATGGAGAAGTGGCAAATGCGATGCGAAAAGTAAGGATTCGTCGCGCGCTATATAAACAGGCTGACTAGCCAACGTGTCATTATAAACGGAAACCTTTCCGTTTTTAACGATTAAAGCTGCCCAGCGACCTACAACCAGATCCAGGAATTCGTGAAATTCCTGCCAGCTCGAGGAAGCTGCGGCGCATGCTACCTCAATAAAAGGCTTTTTTGGCTTATCGTTTCCGACGAAAGCAGCATGACCGAACCATATTATGTTTACATCATTGCTCGTGATAGTTTGAACTGGTTCGTCTGGCTGGACGTACACTTCTAAAGCATCCCAAGCATCTATCTTTTTGAAGTGACGCTGAAGAATTCCTTGGTCTGCAATGCGTTTGTCGCTGACTAGGAATCCAAACGGATATGGCCTTACAGTCATTGCGGCTACTTTCCTCTTGAATCTGGGGTTTGTGCTACTGCCAGAGACCTTTAGTGTCAATTACGATCTTGTTGTTCAGGTTCTCAGTGTCGAATTCTTTGAACTGATTATGATCGACTAGGAGAAGGACAACGTCGGCAGACTTCACAGCTTTCTCAACTGGCTTGAGCTCTACGTTATCGAATTCGGAAAGTGAATCAGGGAGTTTTTCGATGTTTGGTTCAACGACATCAACTTGAGTGTCTTCGAATTGAGCCGCAATTCTCTTTGCAATTTCAAGTGCCGGTGACTCTCGAAGATCGTCAATGTCTGGCTTAAATGCCAATCCCAGGATTGCTAGTTTTTTGCTCTCAGACTTCCCAAGCGCTTCTACGACCTTATCAATGACCCATTGAGGCTTATTGTCATTGATACGCCGTGCGGTGCCAATGAGTTTTGAATTTTCTGGATCGCTTGAAACGATAAACCACGGATCTACGGCGATGCAGTGGCCTCCCACACCAGGTCCTGGCTGAAGAATGTTAACTCGCGGATGGTGGTTAGCTAGATCGATGAGTTCCCAAACATTAATACCCAGGTTGTCTGAGATTAAAGAAAGCTCGTTTGCGAAAGCGATGTTTACATCACGGAATGAATTTTCAGTCAATTTTGCCATTTCGGCGGTTACGTCGTTCGTCGGCAGTAGTTCCCCCTCGCAGAAGCTAGCGTAAATTTCGCTGGCACGACGTGTTGCCTCGCTGGTCTGTCCACCAATAATCCGGTCGTTCGTTTTTAGCTCTTCCATTGCTTTACCAGGAAGAATTCGCTCGGGGCAGTGTGCGAAGTAAATGGTTTTTGCAGTAGGGGCAGTACCGTCCTCGTCGGCACAAAGATCAGGCCTCAACTCAAGGATTCGCTGCGCCATTTTTTGAGTAGTTAGCGGCGGGGAAGTCGATTCGAGGACGACTAATTCATCTCCTTTAAGCTGAGGCGCGATGGCTTCGGCGGCTGAGTAAATGAATTTCATATCTACGGCATGGCCCTCAGTAAACGGCGTCGGCACAGCAATGATGTATGCATCTGCATGAACCTGTTCAGTAGTTGCAGAGAATTTTCCAGAATCGAGTGCCTTCTTGAGCTCATCCTCCAAGCCCGGCTCGACAATGGTTACTTCGCCTCTGTTTATCTTTTCAACATTGCCAGCATTTACGTCAACGCCTGTGACCTTCAATCCTGAATTGGCCATAACAACCGCTGTAGGGAGACCAATGTAGCCAAGGCCTACGAATGCTACGTGTGAAGCGGAACTCATTTCATCCTCTGCAAATCGTCGAATATGGGGCATATCAAAGTATACGTATATTTGTTTTTCTCGTGGCTCTACACCTTTTTAGTTGGTCAGTCAGTCATTTAGTTGGTTAATCCGAGCCGGCGGCGTGCAGACTAGTTTCTATCTGTGCATTGCACATTAATAGTTTTTACTTCGAAAGACCTGCAGCTGAAGTTGTTTCATCGAATTTGCTGCTGACATGTGCAAGCTTTTGAACCGCACGATTTTCGTGCCCTACGCCGTATCTCTCGCCGCAAGGGCTGAGCGCTGCAGTCTAATGGCGCCACCTCTTTCCTCTATCTCCGATAGACACCTTGTCCCTATCGTGGCCTGTGATGGCATGCACCAAGACTAGGAAGTCTGTTGGCTTTATTCACGCTAGTGTCCAATGCCGCCTTCGCCATCCGAAATACGACCGACCTCTGCTAGCGCATCTGGACCTGCTGGACAATGACGCGTGAATTTGGGACAGGCGTTTACGCGGCCGAAAAGCTCTAGGCCCTAAAATCAATTGAATTTAATTACCTACGGGCCTGATCAATAAAAACGCGCAGTTCTTGAATTAGGATTGGCTGCAGTTAGTTTTCCTTATATTGGGAGTTTTTAGTCATGGCAAAAAGCTGCAATTGTCCGCTCGTGCCGAGTAAGCTTTATATGATAATGCCCTTAATACGATCAAATTGGCATCGAAAATTCCATTTGTGAAGGTGGACCGCGCCGAATTCTTGAAGAAACAATTTGAGGGCTCTCCCTACTTGTAAGAGATTCTCGAGCATGGTCCGCAGGCGGTTTTCTCGCAGGCGATACTTCGAAAAATGCCCAAAAGGTTGTAGCGTCCAATACAACCAAGACTGCTGCGGTATCTTTCGCATCCGGTATCCCGACCAGTGTCCTCGTAATGATTCCAGTTTGCGCTGCGAATGTCGTGCAATATTTCGGTTTTGCAATGCATATGGCGCAACAGATCGCATATTTGCATGAGGAAGATGAGCTTTTGAGCCAAACGGGACATCTCGCTTTTCAGATGAGGTAAGGATCCGTGTAATGGCTTATTTGGGCGGAATGTTCGGCGCAGCTGGTGCTGCTGCGCTGATTGCCAACACCTCCCAAAAAGTCGGGTCCCAGGTAGGGAAAAGGTTGATGGAAAGGCTTTGGCCAAAACTATCTGGTACCCCTTACTTAAGAAAACCGGCACGATGCTTGGTTCGAACATCACCAAAAGACCGTCGAGAAGGCCATCACTAAGGCCGCTCCAGTACTTGGTGGAGCTGTTTCCGGTGGTATTGCATGGGTCTCGTTCAAGCTGATGGGCAAACGCCTTATTGACGTGTTCGAACGTCAACTAAATGGTGAGTTTGATGATATTGATGAATCATTGCCGAAGTTTGCTGACAAGCCTGAAAGTAAATCCGCCAATCCTTCAGTAATTGATGGTGAAGTAGTCAGCCAGTAGGAGACTGCAGAGAACTCTCCGATCTGTGCGTTTCGGCGTCCCGTTATCGGGCGAATTCTTCTTTACCTCATAACTACCGGCAACAAGAACGCCATTCTGATGCTCCGCACTAGGTGCAGTGTGGTGGCGGAGATGAGAAATTCGGCGGGGCCTTGAGCTCTGCAATGTCGCCGATAAGGATGGGGGTAATGAGCAGGAGGGAGATGCTCATTGCGGCGGTAGCAGTGATGTAGATGATTAGTTGGGTAAGGATGGCGGGGTGGGGGAGGGCGTCGGCAAGCTGGCGGCGGGTAACGTCGCGGAAGAAAAGCTCCTTATCTCGCCGTTAATAAAGAGCTTGGTCAGGGTAATAGGGACACTTCCGTGGCGCATATTGTCCAGCAGGTCGCTCGCCGGCTTCGCTAACAAGGAGGTAAAGCGAATGATGAGCCCGCCGAGGATGAAAAGGACCATGAGCGCTGTGCCAATGGCAGCGCCGCGAGCAAATTTGCGCGGTGCGTGGCCAGAAAAGTAATAACGGTTTCCCGCAGCAGCCAGGAGCCCAGCCAGATGGCGGTGGAAAAGAATGTGGCTAGGTAAAACTGTGCGGAGCCAGCCGTACACACGCCGGTGTCCTTGGCCTCAACCTCGCGCTTAACGCTGGCTGGTGCGACGTGTTCTTCCGCTCGAGCTGCCGCACGCTTTCGGCCATTTGGCCTGAGGCACTCGCCGTCAACTCCGCCGATCTAGTTCGCCACGCCTGGAATCCGCCCCCGAGCGCGGTCTGGTTCTCTCGCCGGATGCCGCGTGGACCGGTTTCGCCACGCTTCTTAGCGGGTGCTTGCCTGGCGGAATCGGTGGCGCTGGCTTGTAGCGGGCGAGTTGCCCTACAAGGGGGTTGAAAATGGGGTGTCTTGCCATGTGTGTAGTCCACTAGTGCGTACAGCGGGTGCGTGGGGCGGGCGCCAGTACCAGTGAGATCAACTGGTCTGGATTTTCCCATCTACTCAAACGGAACGTAGCAGGGGGACTCTTTAAAAGCTGTTTTCTTAACCAGACGTCGCTCGATGTCGAGCAGGGTTAGGGCTGCTGTGCCGAAAAATAAACTCATATTGAAGTGTCCCAGGTTTTGTTCCGTTTGAGTAGATGGGAAAATCTGGAATATGCC
>OCJN01000184.1_pt1 | contig 18541 bp, 16 predicted proteins | sample 1480731 | NCBI WGS metagenome assembly OCJN01 (sample SAMN05301479, study PRJEB22388) | human skin metagenome | isolation source: Infant 1 DOL 23 skin | host: Homo sapiens | place: USA: Pittsburgh, Magee-Womens Hospital of UPMC | collected 2013/2014 | reverse complement strand
TCATCATTCCGCCGGAAAAGGCCTATGGTCCTGCCGGCGGTGCGCACCCGCTATCCGGCCGCACCTTGGTCTTTATCATTGACCTCATCCGCGCCGACTAGAAGCGCTTAACCCCAGGTTTGCCCTGGGGTTTCGTCGTTTTCGGCGCGGCTTTAAAAACTGCGGCACAATGGAGGGCATGACTGTGCCAACCGTAACTTTTAATGATGACCGCGAAATGCCCCAACTGGGCCTAGGTACGTACAAGCTCTATGACGAGGAATGTATCCGCATTATTCGTGAGGCCATCGACTTGGGCTACCGCCACTTCGATACCGCTACGCTGTACAAGAACGAAGAGGCGGTAGGCACCGCCCTCAAGCAGGCAATGGATGCCGGCGATGTCACCCGCGATGAGCTCTTTGTTACTTCCAAGGTCTGGCATTCTCACCAGGGCGCGCACAAGGTAGAAGAAGCTTTCCAGCAGTCGCTGAAGGATCTGCAGCTGGACTATCTTGACCTGTATCTCATCCACTGGCCGTGGCCGCAGGGTGGCCTATACAACGAGACCTTTGAGGCTATCGCTCGCTTGCAAGGTATGGGCCAGATTGCGTCTATCGGCGTGGCCAACTTCTACGAGGACGTGCTCAAGGACTTGATTTCCACCACCGGTATTTCTCCGGTGCTTAACCAGGTGGAGATTCACCCGGGTTTTACTCAGTCCGGCTTGCGCGCCTTCCATCACGATAACGACATCGTCACCGAGGCATGGGCCCCGTTGGCACGCGGGGTAGTGCTCAATAACCCAGTGATTGAGCAAGCTGCCGCTGACCACGAGGCCACCGAGGGCCAGGTAGTTCTGTCCTACCTCATGTCCAAGGGTATGTCCGTGATTCCGAAGTCCGCGCGCACCGAGCGGCTAAAGGAAAACCTCGCTTCCACCGAGTTGGAGCTTACGGCGGAGGAAGTATCCGCCATCGATGCCCTGGAAGGCCAGGAGGGCTTTGGTCGCATGTTTAATGACCCGCGCGAGTTCCCTGGCGACGAGGAATAGTCTCACCCGCAGTTTAAGCCCCCTCACCGGGGGCTTTTCTTTTGTCAAGCGGCTGTTAACAATCTTCGCAAAAGGGGGGTTGTTTCCACCGATGGGGGTAGTTGGCTAAAGACGTTGATCCAGCTCGGCGGAACCTATCAGCTTGAAAGGGTGGAGAGGTGAGGTGTTTTCTTGGCAGAGTTCACAACCTTGCAGAAAATGTTCGGTAACTTACATGGAAACATGGATAGTGATTAATAACACATTATCTCGTGTGACCTAAGTTCCTCTCACCCAAGGAGACGAAGCTCTATGAGTGACGTAGCTGCAACTCCTGTCTCGCGCCGCGAACCCACCGGTAGCGAGTTCATCGCGATGCGCGACTCCGCCGAATTCGGCGAGCTGCGCCGTACCTACCGGAGTTTTACTTTTCCCATGACCGTGGCCTTCTTTGTGTGGTACGTGGTCTACGTTCTAGCTGCCGTGTTTGCCCCTGGCTTTATGGCAATCGAGCTTGGTGGCGGCTGGAATATCGGACTGGTTTTCGGCCTAGCCCAGTTCCTCACCACCTTCATTATCACGTGGATCTACGTGAAGTATGCCAATAAGAATATCGAGCCTAAGTCGGCCGCCATCCGTGAAGAGCTGGAGGGCATGTAATGATTACCACCACCCTCGCCGCCGAATCTTCCGCTGGCAATCCCATCTTGAATATCTCCATTTTCGGCATCTTCCTTTTCATCACCATGGCGGTGGTGCTGCGCGCCGGAAAGACCACGAAGAAAGCCTCGGACTTTTATACCGGCGGCGGCACCTTCTCCGGCCGACAAAACGGCCTAGCCATCTCTGGTGACTACCTTTCCGCGGCATCGTTCCTGGGCATCGTTGGTGCTGTGGCGCTCAATGGCTACGACGGCTTTTTGTACTCAGTCGGCTTCTTTGTTGCCTGGCTGGTAGCACTCATGCTCGTCGCTGAGCCCATGCGTAACGTGGGCCGCTTCACCATGGCGGATGTCTTGTCTTTCCGTTTGAAGCAGAAGCCCGTGCGCGTAGCGGCGTCCATCGCCACCCTCTTTGTCACGCTCTTCTATCTCATCGCACAGATGGCAGGCGCTGGTTCTCTAGTGGCCGTGCTGCTGGATATCCACGATTTTAAGTGGCAGGCGGTCGTCGTGGGCATCGTTGGTGTGCTCATGATTGTCTATGTATTGGTCGGTGGCATGAAAGGCACCACCTACGTTCAGATGATCAAGGCTGTGCTCCTAGTAGCCGGCGTAGTCATCATGTGCTTCTTGGTATTCATTGCACTGCGCGGTGGATTTAGCGCGCTGTTTAACAACGCCATTGATATGCACGCCGCCTCTGAACAGATTAAGGAGAAGGGCTATGAAGCTAAAGACATCATGGCCCCTGGCCTGAAATACGGCGCCACCACCGCCACCAAGCTGGATTTCATCTCCTTGGGCATTTCGCTGGTGCTTGGTGTGGGCGGCCTGCCGCACGTGTTGATGCGTTTCTACACCGTGCCTACCGCTACTGAAGCCCGCCGTTCTGTTACCTGGGCGATTGTCATCATCGGCACCTTCTATCTGATGACCTTGGTCCTGGGATACGGCGCCGCCGCCTTGGTCGGTCCGGACCGCATCCTCGCCGCGCCGGGCGGGGCTAATGCCGCGGCACCACTGCTTGCGCTGGAGATTGGCGGCTCTATCTTCATGGCGGTTATTTCCGCAGTGGCCTTCGCCACCGTGCTTGCCGTGGTTGCTGGCCTGGCCATTACCGCCTCGGCATCCATCGCGCACGATATTTACCATGCGGTCATCCGCAATGGTAAGTCCACAGAAGCCGAGCAAGTTCGCGTTTCCCAGGCCACCGTGGTGGTCCTTGGCATCGTGGCTATCATCTTGGGCATTCTGGCCATGACCCAGAACGTGGCGTTTTTGGTCTCCTTGGCTTTCGCGGTTGCGGCTTCTGCCAACCTGCCGACTATCTTGTACTCCCTGTACTGGCGTCGCTTCAATACCGCAGGCGCGGTGGCCTCCATGTATACCGGCGTGGTGTCCTGCTTGGTGCTCATCTTCTTCTCCCCAGCAGTCTCCGGTTCTGAGACCTCCATGTTCTCGGGCGCGGACTGGGCTATCTTCTCGCTCTCCTCGCCGGGGCTGGTATCCATTCCGCTGTCCTTCTTTGTCGGCTGGTTGGTCTCCATCATGACCAAGCCAGACGACTTGGAGGAGCTTTCTGCAGAAATGGAAGTCCGCTCGCTTACCGGCGTAGGGGTGGAGGCACCCGTCCAGCATTAATTGCCTAGATAGTGCACTCAACCGGTAACATGTATCGACGTGTTTAAAACGTCGTTGACTCGCAAGGCGGCATCAGCCAAGGCTGGTGCCGCTTTAGCCGTATGCATGCTTGCCCTGACCACTACTGCGTGCAGCAACGACGAGCGCGAAAGCGACGCGCTTGCCGACGCCCCTTCGGGCTCAACAGACACCAACCGCGACGTCCCACCAGAAATCAATGAGTTTCTAGAAGGCGATGAGGGGCGCTCTGTTACCTATATTCGGCTGCATGATGGCATGCATATGGGTTCTGCCTCGGAGCACGAGGCTCGCCCGGCGCTCAGCCTCATCAAGCTCTATATCGCCACCTACGTCATGGAAAAGGGCGAGTACGAAGATAAGTATGAGGCGCTGGATATGATCGCTAGCTCCTCCGATAAGTCTGCCGAAGACCTCTTTGAAAAATACCCAGAGTCCATCGACACCATTGCCGATGAATTCAAGTTGGAATCTACCAAAGCCGGCGAGAAATGGGGTTACTCGCAGACCTCTACGTATGACGTTGCCAGCTTCATTTCGCAGCTCATCGAGCGCGATGAAACCCACCCAGTGCTCGTAGCCATGGCGCATGCCGATCCCATCTCTGAGGATGGCTACCGCCAGGATTACGGCACCGCCAAGCTCTCTAACGTGGTGGGCAGCAAGTGGGGCTGGTCCAATGATAAGTCCATCAACTCTTCCGTCTCCTTTGGTGAGAACTTCGTAGCCGCAGCCTCAATCAATGGCTCGTCCGATGAGCTTACTGATTACGTAAAAGATGAGGTCACCGGAAAGAGCCTGGGCAAGGCTACCGAGCGTTTCCTCAAGTACAAAGACGGCGAGGGCGTGCCGCCGATTGAAACCACTACCTCGGAGACCTCCACGACTTCGTCTAGCAAGAAGGATAAGGACGAAAAACCCAGCACAGGGAAGAAGGATAAATCCGCGTCGAAGGAACCTACCAGCGAGTCCACCAAGTCCGAGAAGAAAGATAAAGGCAGCTCCGATAAGAAGTCCACAGATAAAAAGAAAGGCTCAGAGAAAACCTCCGAGCCCTTTAAAAAGTAGTACTACCTCGCCTTAGCAACCGTTTCTGCGACGATCTTCGCTAGCTGACGAATCTGGTCGTTGCTCAACGTTTTGCCATTGAAAGTTACGCCATCCGCAGTTACCTGCGGGAGCTCTGGCAGCTCTGGGTGCTTGCTCTGTAGCTGCGAGCTCAGCTGATTTACCAGGTCGGACGAGCCATTGCTCGGCGCCGTGGCCTGCGGCTGAGTCTTTGGCTGTGGTTTCTTAGTGGCTGGCTTTTTCGCCGGTGCAGGTGCTGCGGACTTGCCCGGTGTCCACTGTCCCCAGTCATCGGCGTAGACCTCGTTAACGTCTACGATGACGCCGCCGATGGTCTGCTGTTTGCCGTGCGGCAGCTGGTGAATAGTGGTGCGCGGGTGAATCTTTCCGTTAGAGCCCCAGTCATGCATCCAGAAATACTTGCCGATGTCATCCTGGATTGCCCACTCGATGGTGTTGTAATTGCCGTAGACACCTGTCTGGTAGCCGGCCAGCTCCAGCGTCTTGGAAAACGCCTGCAGGTATGGGCGGATTTGGCGGGTGTACTGTTCGCGGGTGGGGGTATCGTCGATAGCGATGTAGATAGGGCGGTTGGTTGGGCCGCCTGCCTTCTTGTGTAGTGCAATCGCCTTCGGTGCGTGAATTGCAGCACCTGCTGCGCCCTGCTTCCAATCCGCAGTTTCTGCGCGGCCAAATTGGTAAACGGATGCGGTGGGCAGGCCTGCTGCCGCATTGGCCTTGGTCTCTTTCAGGGTTACCGGCTTGCCGGCCATCCACGCTGCATCGGGGCGTTTGTCGGAAACATACCGAATCGCACCCATATGGCCGGCCTTCTTAATCGCCTGTGGGGAAGGGACACCGGCAGAGTAATCGATGATGGTGCCGCGCACCGGTCCGAGCGCCGCCGCATTCGGTGCGGCAGCACCGATGGCGCCTGCTGCCAGGGCGAGAGCGCCGACCTTAAAGAGGCCGCGACGGGAGAAAGATGGTGACATGTTGAGCTCCTGCAGTAATCACATTTGTCACAGTAGTTAACAATTGCACCATAGCAAGAGGTCTAGCGCCCCAGCCGGAACGCAACCGCATGTCGCACTTTTACTTCGTAGCGCTATTTCGAGTCGTTGCTAAACATCATTCGCGTGGGGTTCTCAACCGTGCGCGAGACCGTGCAGTCCTTCTCGTGGGAGATGCGGATCAGATTGTCCACGAGCGCGCGGGCCTTATCGCCGTCCGGGGTGGAAGGGAAGGTGAGGTCGAAGGAGACGCGGACATCGGAAAGCCGCGAGGCACCGTCCTCATTGATACGGTCGCCTTCTGCGCGCACCTGAAAAGACTCCGGCTCGGTGCGCCGGGACGTCACCACGTCTACGTCCACCGCGGAGCATCCGGCAACGGCGGCCAGTAGGAGCTCTACTGGTGATAATAGGTCTTCTCTGCGGCCGAACTCGACGCTGGCGCCCTCCGCATTGGTGGCGCGGTAGACCGAATTTTCTACGCGAGTGAGGTCAACGGAATACTGCTTAGTGATTTCACTCATGGCTAAAAGCTTAAGCGAGGCTCGGGATATAGGCCACGCTGCCGCCCAAGGACATGGTGATAAAGATGGGCGCGATAACAAGGGGGCCAAGCCATACGCGGCCGGTATTGGCGTAAAACATCTTGTTCAAGATGGGTAGCAGGATCATCATGGGCAAGATGGACTGCAGCATATTCACATACAGCCAGTCATCGGTCCAGTGCACCGTGCCGGTGGCGGCGAAGACCGAATATTGGATGACGAAGATCATCGCCAAGCCTATGGAGTTAGCCAGCGCCGCAATGAGATAGGTCTGCCACTTCGGCGTATCGCTATAGCGTGTGCCCACACCGGCGCGAATGGAGTTGGCCAGATAGAAGATGAACATCGCCGGCACATACATCAGCGCGACCAGGAACCAGCGCAGCGTGAGCGGGCGGGAGGCCACGACCAGGAAGCGGTAATCGCTGTGGAAGGCGAGGTAGACGATGGACAGGATGGAAAAGTAGATAAACAGCAGCGTGAAAGCCAACAATAGTGTGCGCCCAAAGGTGCGCCAATCCATGGTGATTCCCCAGGCACGGGCGCGCTCGCCGCGGGCATAGGTGGACTTATCCCGGGTGATATAGAACAAGATAAGCCCCACGATGCCGTTGACGATGGCCCACAAGACCACCGAATTGACCATGCGCGCTGGGAAGAACCAGGTGCTCACCTTATTCGCGGCATCATAGAACACGTCCTGCGATAGGTTTGCCAGCGGCATGAACGTGAAGAATGCGATGGCTGCTGAAAGTACGAAGAAGGCCCAGAACTTTGCGGCCTCTTTGCCCCGTGGGCGCTTTGGTACCGCCGGAAGCGCTTGCGCCACTCGGGCGAAATAGCGGGTACGCAAGAGGATGCGGGTCAGCGGGAAGAGCATGGCGATGGCGCCGATGAGGGATACCAGGTTAAAGACTTCTTTGAGCCACCACGTCTGGTTGCCGGAATCCATCTTCACCGGCGCATCCAGGGTGTCATCGAAGAATTCGAGGATGCTGGCAATGGCACTGGGGGTCAGCGGTTGCAGCGGGTGCAGCGTTTCATCGTTATAGGCAATGCGATAGGTGCCCTTATCGATGTCCCCGTAGCCGTGACCAATCTCAATGCGGTCTACCTGGACTTGTTTCTTCAACCCAGAGTTGACCATGGAGAGAGCCTCGGGGGCATCGCGCAGATCACCATCGCCGTTGATATTGCGGTAGCCGCCCTCATCGTAGCGGGCATAGCCTAGCGCCATATTGGAGTGCACGTGGGCGAACTTCTTATCGTTTAAGTTATTGAGCCAGCCCGAGATAAAGACCGCGGAGATCTTATCCAAGTCCTCGGCGCGCTTGCGCTCACCGTCTGTGATGGTGGTGCCGCCTTCGCTATTCGGATCCTTGGCGGCCTCGAGCGCATCATCGACCTTTTTGCCGTACTTATTGGCTGCGGTGCGCACCGCAGTACCGCCGGCAGAGTGGCCAGTAATGCCGATGCGATCTTCATCGACGTAATTGAACGTATCCAGGTGATTTGTGACGTAATCAATGGCGGTGACCACGGCGGTATCGTCATCATCCGGGTCCTGCGAACTCGACTCCCCCTGGTTATACGGGTCAACTACCAGGGTGACAAAGCCGCGCCGGGCCAGCTCCAGCGAGTTGGACACCTGGGTTTCCTTGGTGCGCTGGAAACCGGGCGAGACGATCACCATCGGGGCTTTATTCTCCGGTGTCGCGTCCTTGGGCCGGAAAAGATCCGCGGTCACGGTGGCGCCGTGCTTGCCGGCAATCTTGAGATCGGTGACCTGAATATTGCCGCCGTTGGTCTGCACCAGGGAGGAACCCAAGGCACCAACGACAACGATCACAATGCAGATAAAAAGCTTCCAGCCATCGCTAAAGCGGCGCTTTTTGGTGAGCTCTTCTGGGCTTGCTGATGCCTGTTCGGCCACGGTTTTGATATCCCGTTCTTCTGCGGGGCTGGCTGGGGGAGTGCTGGATGCGGACATGTACGCGTTCCTTATACGTAATGGGCGGTTAGTGCCTGGGCACAAAGTATCCAAAGTGATTTAAACCACTAAGTACTGTAGAACGGTGTACACATCCCGGCAAAAGATTTCACTATTTGGGGGGTGGAGTGCAGTTTCGGCGTGGGGCTACCTCCAGAGACGGGTTAGTTTAATTCCTCTGGTGGGAAGCTAGAGTCTCTCGTTCTTGGAACATTGTCCAACCTCTTGCGCAGTCGTCACCGCCTTGCGGTGAGTGGGCGTGCAGCACAGAGGGTTGCCCTAACCCCAGATAAGGCAACTAGCGATATATCAATAGATATTAGTGCCTGTAGCTCTACCGTTATAAAAAGAAAATTTTGGACAATCTACAAGGAGACGCAATGGATGCGGTGACTGCAGGTAATGCCAGTTGGATGATCATAAGCGCAGCTCTCGTGTTGCTTATGACGCCAGCGCTGGCACTTTTTATGGAGGGATGACTGAGCGCAGGGGCGTGCTCAACATGATGTTGATGTCCTTTGGCTCCCTCGCCGTGGTCAGGACTATCTACGTCCTCTGGGGATGGTCGATGAGCTATGGCACGGAGTCCTGGGGTGGAATCGTTGCCAATCCCTTCGAACTTTGCGGGCTCAAGGATTCCACCTTTGATGACAACGGCGGCTACGTCGAAGGAGAGAATGATTATCCCAACGTCATCGATATTGGATTCCAGCTCACCATTGCCGTTATCTCCACCGCGATTATCTCTGGTGCGTTGGCAATCCGCGTGAAGTTTGGTACCTGGATGATCTTCAGCGGTATCTGGGCCACCCTCGTCCACTTCCCGCTGGCACACATGGTCTGGGGCGGCGGCATCCTTGACGATGGCGAAAATAGCATCGCCAGCTGGATCTTTGACAGCGAAGATGGCGAGGCCCTCATTACACCCATCGCCTTTGCTGCCGATGTCCTCGCCGGCCTGGCCTGGATAAACACCACCGCCGCTACCACCGCTGCCATCCTGGGCTGGTTGCTCATGGAAAAGATTCGCGATGGCTACAGCACCTCGCTGGGTGCAGCCCCCGGCGTCGTTGCTGGCCTGGTGACCATTAACCCGGCTGGAACCCCCGTAACCTCTCTCATCATGGGCCTCTTCGGTGGCATGCTCGGCAGCGTGGGTGTGGGACTGAAGTTTCGCTTCGGCTTCGATGACTCCCTCGACGTCGTGGGCGTCCACCTGGTTGCCGGGTTGTGGGGCACCATCGCTATTGCCTTCTTTGCCAATGACCGCGGCATTCTTACCGGTGGTGGCGCTGATGGCTGGAAGCTGCTGGTGGTGCAGTTCATCATCGCCGCAGTCGCCGTAATCTTTGCTGCCATCATCACCGCCATTATCGCGGTAATACTCAAGTCCACGATTGGCTGGCGCGTGACCGACCAGATTGAAACCGACGGCATCGACTTCGGTGGCCACCGTGAGACCGGCTACGACATCGGCGGCCGCGCCATATGCAGAACCACGAGCCGCAACTAATCCACCAAGAAGAAGTGAGAGTAGGAACAGACATGAAACTCATTACAGCCGGGGTTAAGCCATTTACCCTGGACGATATCCAGCAAGCGCTCCAGCAACTGGGTTCGCCCAGAATGACCGTCTCCGAGGTGGAAGGCTTTGGCCAGCAACCCGGCAACAAGGAAATCTACCGCGGCGCCAAGTTCGTCACGTCCTTTATTAACAAGACCAAAATTGAGCTCATCGTCGCCGATGACCAAGCTGAGGAGAGCGTAGACGCCATCGGCGAGGCCGCCTGCACGGGCAAAATCGGTGACGGCAAGATTTGGAATCCTCCATCGATGACATCATCCGCGTGCGCACTGGCGAGCGTGGGGAAAGGCTATTTAAGCCTCCAAAGCACCAGCGCCCCAGGCCTCCACAGAAGAGTGGAGACCTGGGGCTTTATGCTGCGGTGCGCAGAACTGGCATTTTAGCTTTCTAGATGCCCAGTTTCGTTCGCCGACGCCATGATATTAGCTAAGGCATCGACTAGGCTCTCGAGGACGTTGCGGTCGCTAGAGACCAGTGCATCGCGCTGCTTGCGTTGTTCAATGCCACTAAAGATCGCACGCGTGGCTTCGGTCTTGAACTTCTTGGAGCGCTTGAGCTGCTCCTTGGTGTTTTCCCTGCCAAGTTTTACCGCGACTGGCTGCTGGGAGAGAGTTCCCCACGCGGCGACAATCATCTGTCCGGTTTCGCTGCTGTCAACGTCGACGCCGGCGAGTGAGAACAGATCGTTGACCTTCTCAACAGCTTCGTCGAATGCACTGCGCAGCGGAGTTTGGGGCTCGCCGAGGCGGACCGTGAACTCCGGGACCTTGAGCGGCTCTGGTTCGGTATCGGAAACGCGGTGATCTTCTTCGACTTCACCTTGCGCAATGGCAACGCCAGCCAACGTGACACCAGTCAGGAAATCTTCGTCTTCGACGTCCTCTGTAACGTGCAGGTTCGGCTCCAGAACGCTACACAACATGGCACGGCGCGAGACGTCGGCATCTGCGTAAGCAATGATTTGGGAGAGAAACTCATAGGCGTGCCGATACTTGAGTACGTGTGCCTTGAAGTCTTTGGCGTGCTCGACGGAGTCCTTGTCGGTTGACTTGCGGTCGCTGCGCCAGCGGCTAAGAATGGCGTCAGCGGCACCGTGTAGCTTCTCCGAATCTTCGCCGGCTATATAGGCCTCGGCGACCTTGTTCATCTCGTCGGGATCGTAATAGCCGGCGGTATCGAGTTCGTCGGCAAGCGTGTGCAACGAGTTTGGATCAATGTCGGTATCAATCGAAGCGCCTTGGTAGTAGCGCTTGAAGTCGGCCTCAATGAGTTCGGGATCGTTGACGAAATCGACCACCATCGGAGCAGGCTTCTTCGGATAGATTCGGTTCAAGCGAGATAGGGTTTGTACCGTTGCCACGCCAGAGAGGTGTTTGTCCACGTACATCGCGCACAGGCGCGGCTCGTTGAAACCAGTTTGGAACTTGTTGGCCACGATGAGCACGCGGTAGTCCAGATCGTCGTCTTTGAAGGCGCGCTCTACATCGGATTCGCCGTTCATGCTGACTTCGGTGACCGGCTCTGGTTCGTCCTCCATGCGCACCGCGTCGGAGAAAGCCACGAGAGAGTGAAACTCGTAGCCTTTTTCTGTGATGTAGCGGTTCATCTCGCGCGCCCAGTGCACTGCTGCCTTGCGCGAGGAGGTCACCACCATGGCGCGTGCCTGACCGTCTAAGTGGTGGGCAACATTGCGACGGAAGTGCTCTACAACGACCTCCACTTTCTGTGCGATGGAGGTCGGGTGCAGGCGGACAAAGCGCACCATGTCCGTCACCGCTGCGGACTGGTCTACCTCTTCGGTTCGTCCCAACTCGTCGCGGACTTCCGCCCACATGGTGTAGGTGGAGTAGTTGGTAAGCACGTCCATGATGAAGTCCTCGGCAATGGCCTGGCCCATGGGGTACGTATCGAAGGCGATGTAGTGGCCGTCCGGGGTCTGGGTTCCGAACAGACGCAAGGTCTTGCCTTTAGGCGTGGCAGTAAGTGCCACAAACGTCATATTTGACGCGGTGGCCACAGCCTCCTGGCGCAGCTCTAGTAGGTCATCGGCGGTGTATTCTTCCGACTCGTCTAGATCCACCTCAGCAAGCAGCTCACGCAGCGCCGAGGCGGACGAACCAGTTTGTGAGGAGTGCGCCTCATCCGCAATCACGCACCAGTTGCGGCCCTGAATATCCGGATCACTATCCAGCAGTGAGAGCACATAGGGGAACGTCTGCAACGTACAGGTGATGATGTGCCCGCCCTCAACCAGCGCCTGCTGCAACTGTGGCGACTTCGCACCAGAGTTTTCACCGACTGAAACCACTAAGCCGCGCGATGCCGCTAGTGCCTGCATGTCCTGGCGAATGTTGGTATCGAGTGCTGTGCGGTCGGTGACCACGATGACGGAATCAAAGGTCTTGGTGCCGTCCTCAGCCACCTGCCGAATCAAGCGATGGGCCAGCCACGCAATGGTCTTTGTCTTGCCGGAGCCTGCGGAGTGCTCGATAAGGTAGCGCCCGCCAGCACCGCGCTGAGCTACATCAGTGGTGACTTTCTCCACCGCTCGCAGCTGGTGGAAGCGCGGGAAAATGAGCTTTCCTTGAGTTCCCCGCTTGGACTTAGAATCCGGCTCCCATACCGCGAAGTCACTCAAGATGCGCAGCAGCAACCTCGGCTGCAACACCTGCTCCCACAAGTAGGAAGTAGCAGACTTGCCTGCGATCGGCGGGTTTCCGCCTGCGCCGTCATGTCCCTGATTAAACGGCAGGAACCTCGTGTCGTTGCCGTGAAGCGCGGTGGTCATGTACACCTCGTCATTCGAAACCGCGAAGTGAACCAGTGCGCGCCCCGGCAGGAGTACGCGGCGGTTCTTCGACGGGACACGGTCCTCGCGGTACTGCTTCATTGCTTGAGTCACGGATTGGGTGTTGTCTGTCTTTAGCTCAAACGTGGTCACCGGAATACCGTTGACCGTGGCGACGAGATCTAGTGTTTCGCCGCTGGTCGTATCAAAGTGCACCTGGCGGATAATGCGCAGGCGGTTGTCCTCTGCACGCTTCGCCGCGGACACACTGAGCGGGTTGGCAGGTGGGAATGCCACCATGGGGCCAAAGGTTGCTGAGCGCGCGTTGGTCTGCGCGTATTTAAAGCCCTCGCGCAGCGTTCCCAAAAGGCCACCGCGGATGCGCCCGGTTTGCGCGTCCTTGCGCGTTGCGGATTCGAGGCGCTTGGCGACGTATTCCAGCAGCAAACGCTGCGCATTCTCCCGCGTTGCCTCGGTCGCGTCCTCAGGCACAGCCTTGGCGTAGTCCTCCGGGTACTGGGTGGCTAGCCAATGCAGCACATCAGCCGGGAACAGGCCAAGCCGTGCATCCCAGCCGGTGTCCTTCATCCCCGGCTCATAGATCCAACCGCTGGATTGCAACGACTCGCAGATGGTCTCTTCCAGGCGCTTTTCGCGCATGATGTCACGTTTAGGCATGAGGTTCGTCCTTGTTATCGAGTGAAACGGGAATATCAATCTGGCCAGTAACCGCCGCCGAAATCACGGCTGCGCGACGCTCCACAAGCAAATCACGCAGTTTCATAATGTTCTCTATCATCGAATCAATCTCGGCGGTCTCACGGTCAATCTCGTCGGCGATGCGGCGCTGCTCGGTGAGGGGCGGGAATGGGATGCGGAGCTGGCTCAAAACAGTTGAGGTCATACTCGGCAAAGCAGTATCGGTGGAGTGCATTTCAAAAGGAATGGTAGTCGCCCATTTGTGAAGGAATGAGGGACAAACGTCCGTGCTTAAAACCGTGTAATACATGGTGTCTACTGTCCAGAACTTGCCATCGACCAATAGCGGCTTATCAAGCGTCCCCTTGCGGCCAAAGAGTACCGATGGGCCGTCGAAAAGATATGAGTTTGCTCGCTTAAATGCTCCGCCTGAGCCGTAAACCGGGTATGCGCCATCTACGCTTTCTATGCCTTTGGTATCTTGCCCATTACGGAATTGCGCCACGTAACCAAGTTTTCGATAGCTGCAACCTAAATCCCGCAGTACTGAAAATGCATTCACGACGATGTTTGTCCGTCGCTCCTCCAGCAGCCGCTCCATCTCGTCCAAATCGGCGCGCATGCCGTCAATCTCGGCGGTTTCGCGGTCGAGGTAGTCAGCGATGGCGCGCTGTGTGGGGAGCGGTGGCAAGGGAATGGGGAGAGCGTTTAACTCCGTGCTATCTACCATCTGAGAGTTCGGCCGAACACCCGTTCCTAGGGCAGAAAACACTTGAATATAGGGCTGACTCCGCAGTAAGTAATGGGCGTAAGCTGGAATGAGAGTGGTACCAATTTTGAAAACCTTGTACGCGGGGCTGATGTAGCCCGTATACCGCGATACCCCGAGTCCGCCTCTGTTTAGCCACATATAGTTGACTGCTAGTTCGTTGGGGTAGACTACACGGTAGTTACTTACCTCCTTTGAAGCTCGTTGTCCTTCAGAATCATCACGAGGTATGACGCCGTGATATTCAGAAACTGAAAGAGCCTCGCCTTTTCGTATTTTTCCATTTCTCTCCAGACTTTCCGTGAAAATGGATCCAAACTTCGCCGTTGGCCATTCTGAATTGATGAGACAATAAAGATCAGCTAGTGGTTTATTGCGTATCGCCTCACTCATTATTTCCTCACCTGCCCGAACTTCTCCATGAGTCGGCCCATGACCTCGGCCACGTCGGCATCAATCTCAGCTAAAGGACGAACCGGCTCTGGGGTATAGAACACGCGCTTAAACGGGATCTCGTAGCCGGTGACGGCCTTGGCTGCGTCCCAGGTGACATCGGGTGCGAAGGGGAGTACTTCGCGCTGCATGTGCTCGGCAATGTCTTCGGTCAGTGGCACGCGCTCAGTCATTGTGAATGACTGGTCGAGAACCGGGTTGCCCTTGCGGTCAACTGCTGGCTCTGCGTCCGGGTCGGGGACGGCAATGGCCTTGGAGATGGCGTCGATAAGCGTGGCGGGCATCTTCACACCGTGTTCCTTGGCCACGGCCTTGAGCGCATCCGGCAGGTCGTTGTAGGAAGTGTCGGCCACCGCGCGAACCACGTCGGCGTGTGCCTCCACGGCCTGCTTGTGCGCTAGTACCTCAGCAATGGCGTCGTCGGTGACGTGAACTCCCAGTCGTGCCTGCTTGGTCACCTTCACATCACGAAAGCCTAAATCATCAGGGGTAAGCACCTTGGACATCTCGCTATCGGAAAAAGCGCTATAGGCCTCCAGCACTTTGGCGCGGTCGGCTTCGCGCATCTCGCGGCGTTTGTCGCCCAAGCCCTTGTCTGGGACAGACCAGCACGCGGAGGCGTCGATGAGCTGCACAAAGCCCTTGCGGTGGTCTTCCTTGTTGGTGTCCAGAATCCAGATGTAGGTGGAAATACCCGTGCCGTAGAACATGTTGGTGGGCAGCTGGATAATCGCGTCCACCAGGTCATTTTCTAGCAGCCATGCGCGGATCTGGTCGGGGCCTGAACCAGGGCCACCCGTAAACAGTGGCGAGCCGTTAGACACCACCGCACCACGTCCCCCGGAACCGTTCTTGCCTGCGGGCATGAGCTTGGAAGCTACGTGGGAGAGGAATAGCATCTGGCCGTCGCCCTTATTAGGCAGGCCGTGGCTAAAGCGCGAACCCGGTACCTTGGCCTGTTCCTTGACCGAGGATTGTTGCACTGACCAGTCAGAACCAAACGGCGGGTTGGACAGGATGTATTCGAACTGCTCACCTTCATATAGGTCGGTCAGCAAGGTGTCACCGTGACGGATCGCGTCCGGCTCACCGCCCTGAATAAGCAGGTCGGCCTTGCCAATAGCGTAGCCGGTTGGCATCAGTTCCTGACCAGCGAGGTTGACCTCAATGTTGGGGTTGAGTTCTTTCAGCGCGCGCTCAGCTACGAGTAGCATGCCGCCGGTGCCTGCGGTGGGGTCGTAGACGGTGCGCGACGCGCCGGGGGAGGTCAGACCAAGGTCATCAGATTCAAAGAGGATGTCCACCATGAGACGAATCGCATCACGTGGGGTGTAGAAGGCACCCGCAGCTTTGCCCTTGGTGTTAAACGCGCGGTACATGACGTGCTCGAACAAATCACCCATCTGTGCGTCCGGTAGTGCCTCCACGGACATGTCAATGGTAGAGAAGTGCTTGACCACCGGCCACAAGCGGCCAGCCTGGTCAAGGGTACGCATCTTGACCGCGAAGTCGAACGCGTCCCAAATATCGCGCACACTTTGTGAGAATGCGCCGACGTAATCCATGAGTGAGTCGAACACATGGTCATCGGTTTCCGCGATGCGGGTCAAATCCAACCGCGAGGTGTTGTAGAAGGACAATCCGAACTGTGACTGTACTTCCCAGTCCAGGTAGGCCTCACTCATGCCTTCGGCATTGAGCTTGGTGGCCAAGTCTACGACCTGCTCCTTGGTGGGAGCCAAAATGCACTCGAGGCGGCGCAGGACGGTCAGCGGCAGGATGTAGTCGCCGTAGTCCTCGGGCTCGACGATGGAGCGAAGGTACTTGTCGGCGGTGTTCCACACGACGGACTGATTTAGCTCAGCGGTGCTCACTATGCAGGTTCTTTCTGTCTTAGGGCTAGGAAACGTCCTATGTAATCTTAGAGTTCTGAGCCCTTTGAACTTCTTTCGACAGGCCTGAATGATTCGCATTCAGTTTATAGCTACTCAGCCTCAACCTTTGCCTTCTTCTTAGTGGCTTCCCTCAAATTCTCCTTTGTTGTGGAACTGGGTTTCTGGAGTACTCCAGAGCTCAACTCAATCCCAATTTGCTTCTAAGGTTTATGAGGCTGATTTAAATGGAAGGCCGTGAAAGGTTGGGAAATAGAGAGCTATGGACGCAGAGTGGATTGGAACAGTAGGAACTTGGCTAGGTTCAATTGGTACAACTGGTGCAATGGTTGCAGCCCTGCGGCAACTCAGACTCGAAAGGGAGATCAGGAAAGAGGAAGAATCACTTCGAGCCAAAGAGCAAAAACGTCGAGACGAAGAAGTCAAACGCGAGCAAGCCAACAAAATTAATTCCTGGATAGACCCAGAAGATGAATCAAAGGCACTCATTGTTAACGACTCAAACCAGCCAATCTACGGGGTAGTTATTCATCTAGTTATTTCCGTAGGTAGCGGGCCCCAGACGAGTGAGGAGATATCAGCTATGAGCGAAGATTGTTGCCCAAATGCTAATCGGTACCTTCGTTGGATGGTGCCCCCTGGAACGTATTCGATGAGTTTGAAACATACCTGGGGAGGAATGATGCGGAAGCCAGGAGTGGAGATTTCGTTTACGGATGCTCGTGGCGAGCATTGGGTTCGGCGTAATGACGGGACTGTCGAACCGCTCCCGCATCGCCCTTTCGAGTATTTCAAGGTGGAAAAACCATGGAGTGATTTTCCAATTCAGCCTGTGAATTGATTTTTCACTCCGAATGCCAATAGCCGTGTGATTTTATAATTTGTGCATGTTTGTAAACCTTATTACTGGAGTAGTGTCCGGAATAATTTCTGGCTTCCTCGTCGCGATTGCACTTTGGGTATTCGAAAATTTGCGAAAGCCGGACATCGAGTTGCACTACCTTGGTTCTCAGCGAGCGGTCATCAAAAACAATCGATTCAAAGCCGTAGTTATAGGTGGGGCATGGGAGTTTGAGAATGGAGAGGTGTTTTATCGACCGGATGGTTTCAGGGGAGGCACCCGAGGGTTCTATATTCCCCGATATGGAGACTTTATAGTCGGAACATCGCACTTTGGACCTGGGCAGACAGCTGATGTGGCTTATAAGCGTGTGAAGAATACAAACGACTTTCAAGAGCGGGTAAGGCTTGAAGAAAAATTCCGGGTGGAGGTGTTCGATGTAATTTCGAAGCCGGAAAAGTTTCCGGGGTGGAAACTTGCTCGCCTAGCTTTCAAAGCAGGTAGCTGATATCGGCCTCTAATCCGGGTTAAGGCGGAAGTGGTTAGCTGAAAGTCCTGCCTAGTCGGTACGGGAAATAGCCTGGGGATCTATACGCGCAGGGTAGCCATTCTTGCGTCAGAGCAATTCATAAAAGTCGTACTGGCTGAAAATGAATCTAACTGTAAAAGTATCGCCGAGACGAAGGTTCGGGATGAAAATGCTCTCGTAAAACCAAGTCTAGCTTAAGTTAAGGAACCTCTAGTTGCGGAATCTGCGGGGTTTGCGGTTCTAGGTTGTATTTCGTTGGTCTGTCTTAGGTTGATGCATTTCGCTGGAGGGTGGGGATTTCTCGATAATGTCTCAGCTGGTTTCGGTGTTGAGAAAGGGCTGGCGGATTTAGTTGCGGCTAGTGCAAAGCGATGCAGCGTTAGGGCTCTTCATTCTGTAGGTGGTGTGCAGAACCCTTGCATGTCGTATATAGATTACATATAGTCGTGTATACCCGACATGAGGAGATTTAATGAGTCGTTTGAAAAATGCGAGGCTGCGAGCTGAGCTGACCCAGGCTCAATTAGCCAAGGATGTCGGGGTTACGCGTCAAACAATCAATCTGCTTGAAAACGGCCGGTATAACCCGACCCTTAAGCTTTGCCTTGCGATCTGTCACAGGTTGGATAGCTCGCTCGACCAATTATTTTGGGAGGAACCGAATTGTCATTCCTAAATAAACTTTCGGACGAACGGCTGCTTGCCAAGAACCTGCGAAACATCAGGATTGCTTTCGTCGTCCAGACTCTCGGCGTAATTGCCGTGCTGGGCTATGAATGGATAAAGAATGGGGCTTACGCAGTTTTCGCCGAGCCATTGTGTCTTGTCTTGCTGGTGAGTATCTCGGTGTATCTGGCACTGACGATTCCCATTGCACGAGAAAACGGTGAAAGATAACCGAGAAGCTCTCGAAGTTAGAGTCGAGAGTTTAATCTAAATCCCTGTTGATGCTGGTCAACAGGGAATTTTTGTGAAAATTTTGTGCCCCAGAGTGGATTCGAACCACCGACACCGGCTTTAGGAGAGCCGTGCTCTA
>OCJN01000181.1_pt1 | contig 18883 bp, 18 predicted proteins | sample 1480731 | NCBI WGS metagenome assembly OCJN01 (sample SAMN05301479, study PRJEB22388) | human skin metagenome | isolation source: Infant 1 DOL 23 skin | host: Homo sapiens | place: USA: Pittsburgh, Magee-Womens Hospital of UPMC | collected 2013/2014 | reverse complement strand
GATTCCTCGGTTTTCATTTCATTAAAAGTAAGAGACCTATTTTTTCAGTGGACTATCTGTGGATTGCGGTCTTTTTAGGTGCAGGAGTGCTGGCTGAAATGTGGTATAATAAGAGGTAATAGAGTTTTGGAAAGTGAGAGAAGATGATTTCAAAGAGATTAGAATTAGTGGCTTCCTTTGTGCCACAGGGTGCCATTTTACTAGATGTGGGGAGTGACCATGCTTATCTGCCTATTGAGTTGGTCGAAAGAGGCCAAATCAAAAGTGCCATTGCAGGTGAGGTGGTGGAAGGTCCCTACCAATCTGCAGTCAAAAATGTTGAGGCTCACGGTCTAAAGGAGAAAATCCAAGTTCGTTTAGCCAATGGCTTGGCAGCCTTTGAAGATGCAGATCAGGTATCGGTCATTACTATTGCTGGCATGGGCGGCCGTTTGATTGCTAGGATATTGGAAGAAGGCTTGGACAAGTTAGCTAATGTAGAACGTCTGATTCTCCAGCCAAATAATCGTGAAGACGACTTGCGTATCTGGTTACAAGAGAACAGTTTTCAGATTGTAGCTGAAAGCATTCTAGAAGAAGCTGGCAAGTTTTACGAGATTTTGGTGGTGGAAGCAGGACAAATGGAGCTATCAGCCAGTGATGTTCGCTTTGGACCTTTCTTGTCCAAAGAAGTCAGCCCAGTCTTTGTCCAAAAATGGCAAAAAGAAGCTGTTAAGCTAGAGTTTGCCCTCGGACAAATCCCAGAAAAAAATCTGGAGGAACGTCAAGTTCTAGTAGATAAAATTCAAGCCATCAAGGAGGTTCTCCATGCTAGCAAGTGAAGTAATTAACGTATATGAAGCCTTTTGCCCTCAGGAATTTTCCATGGAGGGAGACAGTCGTGGCCTGCAAATTGGCACTTTAGACAAGGATATCCAAAGGGTCATGGTGGCTATGGATATTCGTGAAGAAACGGTGGCTGAAGCCATTGAAAAGGGTGTGGACTTGATTATTGTCAAGCACGCGCCGATTTTCCGTCCCATCAAGGATTTGGTAGCTAGCCGTCCACAAAATCAGATTTACATTGATCTCATCAAGCATGACATCGCAGTTTATGTCAGCCATACCAATATTGACATCGTTGAAAATGGCCTCAATGACTGGTTCTGCCATATGCTAGGCATTGAGGAGACGACTTATCTGCAGGAGACAGGTCCTGAACGTGGAATTGGACGTATTGGGAATGTTCCGACTCAGACATTTGGAGAATTGGCTCAACATGTCAAGCAAGTATTCGGCCTAGATAGTCTTCGAATGGTGCATTATCAAGAGAGCGATTTGCAGAAGCCTATCTCAAGAGTGGCCATCTGTGGTGGTAGCGGGCAGTCTTTCTATAAGGATGCTTTAGCTAAAGGAGTGGATGTCTATATCACTGGTGATATTTACTACCACACTGCCCAGGATATGCTGTCTGATGGTTTGTTGGCATTGGACCCAGGTCACTATATCGAAGTGCTTTTTGTGGAAAAAATTGCAGAGCTTCTTAATCAATGGAAAGGAGAAAAGGGCTGGACAATCGATATTGTACCTAGTCAAGCATCGACCAATCCTTTCCACCATATCTAGTTAGAAAGTGAAAACAATGAAAAAAGTTGCCATTATCGGAGCAGGGATTGTAGGTGCAACAGCAGCCTACTACCTCTCGAAAGAAAGTGACCTAGAGGTGACCGTCTTTGACCATGGACAAGGTCAGGCTACCAAGGCCGCAGCAGGAATTATCAGTCCTTGGTTTTCCAAACGTCGCAATAAAGCCTGGTACAAGATGGCGCGCCTGGGGGCTGATTTTTATGTGGATTTATTAGCTGATTTAGAGAAGTCAGGGCAAGAAATCGATTTTTACCAGCGTTCGGGAGTCTTTCTCTTGAAAAAGAATGAATCCAAGTTGGAAGAACTCTATCAACTAGCTCTTCAGCGAAGAGAAGAATCTCCTTTGATAGGGAAATTAGCCATTTTAGACCAAGCGTCTGCAAATAAATTATTCCCTGGTTTACAGGGATTTGACCAACTGCTCTATGCTTCTGGTGGAGCGAGAGTAGATGGCCAACTTTTAGTGACTCGTCTGCTGGAAGCCAGTCAGGTCAAGCTGGTCAAAGAAAAAGTGAGTCTGGAACCTTTAGCATCAGGCTACCAAATTGGCGAAGAGGTGTTTGATCAGGTTATTTTGGCGACGGGAGCTTGGTTGGGACACCTGTTAGAGCCTTTAGGTTATGAAGTAGATGTTCGTCCCCAAAAGGGACAACTCCGAGATTATCAGCTGGCCCAAGACATGGAAGATTACCCTGTGGTTATGCCAGAAGGGGAGTGGGATTTGATTCCTTTTGCAGGTGGGAAATTGTCCTTAGGCGCTACCCACGAAAATAACATGGGATTTGATTGGACGGTAGATGAAACTTTGCTCAAACAAATGGAGGAGGCAGCCTTTCCCCACTATCCAGCCTTGGCTAAAGCGACTTCAAGAAGTGAGCGTGTGGGAATCCGTGCCTATACCAGTGATTTCTCTCCTTTCTTTGGGCAGGTGCCAGAATTGGCAGGTGTCTATGCAGCCAGTGGACTAGGTTCATCAGGCCTCACAACTGGTCCTATCATTGGTTACCACCTAGCACAACTGGTACAAAGCAGGGAAATGACCTTAGACCCAGCAAACTACCCAATTGAGAACTATGTCAAACGACTAAAAAACGACTAAAATTTTACTGAAATTTTATCTTACCCTCTAGGATGGTAAATGACATTCCCTATCAAAAATGGTAAAATAAGAAAAAATTCGAGAATCGAGGAAAAAAGATGCAAGAAAAGATTTTGGTAACAGGTGGAGCTGGTTTTATCGGAACCCACACTGTTATTGAGTTAATCCAAGCAGGTCATCAGGTTGTTGTGGTGGATAACCTTGTTAATAGTAACAGAAAAAGTTTAGAAGTTGTTGAGAGAATTACAGGAGTTGAAGTGCCTTTCTATGAGGCAGATATCCGTGATACAGATACTCTTCGTGACATTTTCAAACAAGAAGAACCAACAGGGGTCATTCACTTTGCTGGCTTGAAGGCTGTTGGCGAATCTACCCGTATCCCTATTGCCTACTATGACAACAATATCGCTGGAACTGTTAGTCTTTTGAAGGTCATGGAAGAAGCCAACTGTAAAAACATCATTTTCAGTTCTTCTGCGACAGTTTACGGGGATCCGCACACAGTACCCATCTTGGAAGATTTCCCACTTTCAGTGACCAATCCATATGGCCGCACTAAGCTTATGCTTGAGGAAATTTTGACCGATATTTACAAAGCAGACTCAGAATGGAATGTGGTCTTGCTTCGTTACTTTAACCCAATCGGAGCTCATGAGAGTGGTGATTTGGGAGAAAATCCAAACGGTATTCCAAACAATCTCTTACCATATGTGACTCAAGTAGCCGTTGGAAAATTAGAGCAAGTGCAAGTGTTTGGAGACGATTACGATACGGAAGACGGAACTGGTGTTCGTGACTATATCCACGTCGTCGATTTGGCTAAAGGTCACGTCGCAGCTCTGAAAAAAATCCAAAAAGGCTCAGGTCTAAACGTTTATAACCTTGGAACAGGGAAAGGCTACTCAGTTCTTGAAATTATCCAAAACATGGAAAAAGCAGTGGGACGTCCAATTCCTTATCGTATTGTAGACCGTCGCCCAGGTGATATCGCTGCCTGCTACTCAGACCCAGCAAAAGCCAAAGCAGAACTCGGCTGGGAAGCAGAATTAGGCATCACCCAAATGTGTGAAGACGCATGGCGTTGGCAAAGCAAGCATCCAAACGGATTTGAAGACTAAGATGGTGATGTCAATTATTGTCCCCTGTTTAAACGAAGAGGAAGTACTTCCTCTTTTTTATCAGGCTCTGGAAGCTTTACTTCCTGATTTGGGAGCAGAAATCGAGTATGTCTTTGTCGATGATGGATCAAGTGATGGAACCTTGGAACTTTTAAAGGCTTATCGGGAACAAAATCCGGCAGTGCATTATATTTCTTTCTCACGAAATTTTGGCAAAGAAGCAGCTCTGTATGCAGGCTTACAATATGCGACAGGAGATCTGGTGGTGGTAATGGATGCAGACCTCCAGGATCCTCCTAGTATGTTGCTTGAGATGAAAAACTTACTAGACCAAAATGCAGATTTGGACTGCGTAGGAACACGGAGAACCAGTCGGGAGGGAGAACCCTTCTTTCGCAGTTTCTGTGCTGATCTCTTTTACGGCTTCATGAAAAAAATCAGTCCAGTAGCCCTGCCGTCAGGTGTCCGTGATTTTCGCATGATGAGAAGGTCTGTAGTGGATGCCATTTTAAGCTTGACTGAGTCCAATCGCTTTTCGAAGGGACTCTTTGCCTGGGTCGGCTTTAAAACCCACTATTTAGATTATCCTAATGTCGAAAGGCAGGCTGGCAAGACCAGTTGGAGTTTTAGGCAACTCTTTTTCTACTCCATTGAAGGGATTGTTAACTTTTCAGATTTTCCCTTGATTATAGCCTTTGTGGCAGGTCTCCTATCTTGTTTTATTTCTCTGCTTATGACCTTTTTTGTTGTGGTTCGGACCCTCATTTTGGGCAATCCGACATCAGGTTGGACCTCTCTGATGGCTGTCATTCTCTTTCTTGGAGGTATTCAACTTTTGACCATTGGGATTCTCGGCAAGTACATCAGTAAGATTTATCTAGAGACTAAAAAAAGACCACTTTATCTTATCAAAGAAAAAAGCGACCTTCCTGATTTTACAGAAAAAAATAAAGTGAAAAGACTATAATTTTACATGGAAATGTGCTAAACTAGAGGGAGTGGATTATCGCCATTGATTTAGGCTTCCTGGTTTCCAATCAGGGCGCGAGTTGGACAATTTTTAACAGCCTCTAAGACATCCTGACTAGGAGAAATTTCTTTTTCTAGTTGGTCAGGGTCATCGTAAAAACGCACGATTCCATTATCGTGGTAATCAAATAAATCAGAATAAGTTTGGCAAAGCCCACAGGCGATGCATCGTTCAGGTATAAGTGTGATTTTCATATTTATATTGTAATAAGAAAAGTAAAAAAAAACAAGGAGTAAGGTATGGCAAAAGAACCGTGGCAAGAAGATATTTACGAAAATCAAGAAGAAACAAGATCAGAACGTCGTAAGAGAACTCAAGGTAGAGATGTAGTAGCCAATCGTGTCTTGACGATCCTAGCCAGTATTTTCTTTGTAATTGTGGTAGTGATGATTATTGTTCTCATCTATCTATCATCGGGGGGGAGTAATCGCACAGCAGCCTTGAAAGATTTTCACGATTCAGACGCAAATGTAGTACAGATTTCATCATCTAGTAGTTCCCAGACTGAACAGAGTTCAGAATCTTCTTCTGAACACTCGGAGGAAGCTACAGATCCAGAAGGGACAACAAAAGTCTTAGCTGGAGAAGGAGAAGCAGCCATTGCCGCTCGCGCTGGGATTTCGATTGCTCAGTTAGAAGCCTTAAATCCTAGTCATATGGCTACAGGGTCTTGGTTTGCTAATCCAGGTGATGTTGTTAAAATCAAATAGGAGTTGATATGAAAACAATTCAAATTGCTATTGACGGCCCTGCTTCAAGTGGTAAGAGTACGGTCGCAAAGATTATTGCCAAGGATTTTGGATACACCTACCTAGATACAGGTGCTATGTATCGTGCGGCGACCTATATGGCTCTCAAGAACCAGTTAGGAGTGGAAGAGATTGAGGAGCTTTTAGACTTGTTGGACCAGCATCCAATCAGTTTCGGGCGCTCAGAAACTGGAGAACAGCTTGTCTTTGTAGGAGATGTGGATATTACCCATCCTATCCGTGAAAATGAAGTGACCAATCATGTTTCTGCTATTGCAGCAATTCCTGAAGTACGTGAGAAACTAGTTTCTCTCCAACAAGAGATTGCCCAGCAAGGTGGGATTGTCATGGATGGTCGCGATATTGGGACTGTTGTATTGCCACAAGCAGAATTAAAAATCTTCCTAGTAGCTTCAGTCGATGAGAGAGCAGAGCGCCGTTACAAGGAAAATATTGCCAAGGGAATTGAAACAGACCTAGAAACCCTAAAAGGGGAAATTGCTGCGCGTGACTACAAGGATAGTCATCGTGAGACTTCACCTCTCAAACAAGCAGAGGATGCAGTTTACCTTGATACAACTGGTTTGAACATTCAAGAAGTAGTTGAAAAAATCAAAGCAGAAGCTGAAAAAAGAATGTAAATGTAGAGAAGCCGATAGATTGATATCGGTTTTTTTCTATATTTGTCAAAATGCTGATTTTAAGGTATAATAGTTGCTGTTCGAGAAATTTTGATTTTCAAAGAATAGTGAATGATGATAAGGAGAAACCATGAACAACCTACCAAATTGCCCAAAATGTAACTCAGAGTATGTCTACGAAGACGGTGCCCTACTGGTTTGCCCAGAGTGTGCTTATGAGTGGAATCCTGCTGAAGTTGCAGATATAGAAGAGGGCCTTGTTGCTATCGATGCCAACGGGAATAAATTGGCTGACGGTGATACTGTAACCCTCATCAAGGATTTGAAAGTAAAAGGTGCGCCAAAAGATTTGAAACAAGGGACGCGCGTGAAAAATATCCGCATCGTAGAGGGTGACCACAATATCGACTGTAAGATTGATGGCTTTGGTGCCATGAAACTCAAATCAGAGTTTGTGAAGAAAATTTAAGCATGTTAAAACACTATAAACTTGTATTTTATAGCCGTATCTTCTTGTTTCTAGCGGCTTTTACGGGAGTTTATCTTGAAATCGCCAAGCATGGTGGATTTGGGATGTTGCTCTATTATACGGTTCTGTCAAATCTGTTAGTAGCGATTTTTACGCTCTATCTTCTAAAGGTTATGAGCCGTTTAGGTGAAAATTGGCAAAGGCCAAGTCTGTTGCGCTTAAAAGGTGGGCTCACCATGAGTATCATGATTACCTGTGTGATTTACCATTTCCTCTTAGCGCCCATTGCGACTAATTTCTATACTCTGGAAAATTTCCTTTGCCACTATATCGTTCCCCTTTGGTTTTTAGCGGATACCCTCTTTTTTGACAAACAGGGTCAATACAAGATTTGGGATCCAGTTGTTTGGACGATTTTACCCTTGCTTTATATGATTTTTGCTCTTTTTAATGGCTTGGTATTGAAACTTGATGTTCCTAATTCTAAGGTCAGTCCCTTCCCTTACTTCTTTTTGAATGTAAACAAGGGTTGGGATGTTGTGTTCAAGTGGTGTCTGATTATCTTTGTTGCCTATATGGTGGCAGGATTTATCTTCTACTTTATTAAGCAAATCAAGAGAAAGTCATCCTAAGATACAAGGGCTTCATTTTCGAGTTTAAGAAGGAGTCTATACACCAAAGAGGCTTCTTCTTTTATTGCTTGTTTGATAACTATCAAAAGAGACAGAAGATTAAGAGAAAATATAGAAAGAGATTTCATGAAACAATTTTTAGAACGGGCCAGTATTTTGGCTCTCTCCCTCGTTTTGATTACATCCTTTTCCATCTCGAGTGCCCTGCCAGCCATGTTTGACTATTATCAAGGTTATCCTAAGGAACAAATTGAGCTCTTGGCGAGCTTGCCATCTTTTGGGATCATGATTATGTTACTACTAAATGGTTTTTTAGAAAAAATATTTCCTGAGCGATTACAGATTAGTTTGGGATTGTTAATTTTATCACTGAGTGGAACAGCACCCTTTTGGTATCAAGCCTATCCCTTTGTCTTTGGAACAAGGATTCTTTTTGGTTTAGGTGTTGGGATGATCAATGCTAAGGCAATTTCTATTATCAGTGAACGCTATCAAGGAAAAACGCGTATTCAGATGCTAGGGCTACGCGGTTCTGCAGAGGTTGTTGGGGCTTCTCTCATCACCTTGGCAGTCGGTCAGTTGTTGGCCTTTGGTTGGACAGCTACTTTCTTAGCCTATAGTGCTGGATTTTTGGTGCTGACCCTCTATCTGCTCTTTGTCCCTTATGGAAAAGAAAAGAAAGAAGTCAAGAAAAAAGCGAAGGAAGCAAGTCACTTAACTCGAGAAATGAAAGGCTTGATTTTTACCCTAGCTATAGAAGCAGCAGTGGTAGTTTGTACCAATACGGCTATTACCATCCGTATTCCAAGTTTGATGGTGGAAAGAGGACTTGGAGATGCCCAGTTATCTAGTTTTGTTCTTAGTGTCATGCAGTTAATCGGGATTGTGGCTGGTGTGAGTTTCTCTTTCTTGATTTCTATCTTTAAAGAGAAACTGCTCCTCTGGTCTGGTATTACCTTTGGCTTAGGGCAAATTGTGATTGCACTGTCTCCATCCTTGTGGGTAGTTGTAGCAGGGAGTATTCTAGCTGGTTTTGCCTACAGTGTAGCCTTGACGACGGTCTTTCAACTTGTCTCTGAAAGAATTCCAGCTAAACTCCTCAATCAAGCAACTTCATTTGCAGTTTTAGGCTGTAGTTTCGGAGCCTTTACGACTCCATTTGTTCTAGGTGCAATTGGCTTACTAACTCACAATGGGATGCTGGTCTTTGCTATCTTAGGATCTTGGTTGATTGTAACCTCTGTCTTTGTCATGTACCTACTTCAAAAGAGAGCTTAGGATTGATTCCTAAGTTTTCTTTCGGGATTTTTGTACCCAGACAATATTTGTTTTAGACCCTTGTTTATAGATTATTTTCTTGATAAAATAAAAGTTATGACAAGATATAAAGCAACTATTTCCTATGATGGTTACGCCTTTGCTGGTTTTCAGCGCCAGCCTCATGCGCGTAGCGTTCAGGAAGAAATTGAAAAAACCTTGACTAGATTGAATAAGGGGAAAGCCATCACTGTTCACGGTGCTGGTAGAACTGATAGTGGGGTTCATGCCCTGGGACAGGTGCTTCATTTTGACCTACCTTATCAGATGGATGAGGAGAAGCTCCGTTTTGCTTTGGACACTCAGTCTCCTGAAGATATTGATGTGATTTCAATTGAGCTTGTGGCGGATGATTTTCATTGTCGTTATGCCAAGCACAGTAAGACCTATGAGTTTATCGTAGACAGGGGCCGTCCCAAAAATCCTATGCGTCGTCACTATGCCACCCACTTTCCTTATCCGCTTGATGTGGAACGGATGCAGAAGGCTGTCAAAAAGCTAGAGGGCACCCACGATTTCGCCGGTTTTACAGCCTCTGGAACCAGTGTGGAAGACAAGGTTCGCACCATTACAGAAGCTAGTTTAACAGTTGATGAGACAGGTCAGTTTTTGACCTTTACCTTTTCAGGAAATGGTTTCTTGTATAAGCAGATTCGTAATATGGTGGGGACACTGCTCAAAATCGGAAATAATCGAATGCCAGTAGAGCAGATTGACCTGATATTGGAGAAAAAGGACAGGCAACTTGCAGGTCCCACTGCAGCACCTAATGGTTTGTATTTAAAGGAGATTCGTTATGAAGAATAATCGTATTTTAGCACTTTCAGGAAATGATATTTTTAGTGGTGGTGGATTGTCCGCTGATTTGGCTACTTATACCTTGAACGGCTTGCATGGCTTTGTAGCAGTGACTTGCTTGACAGCTTTAACAGAAAAGGGCTTTGAAGTCTTTCCAACTGACGATGTCATTTTTCAACATGAATTAGATAGCTTGCGTGATGTGGAGTTTGGGGGAATTAAGATTGGTCTTCTTCCTACTGTCAGTGTGGCTGAGAAGGCCTTGGACTTTATCAAACAACGCCCAGGAGTGCCTGTGGTTCTGGATCCTGTCTTGGTCTGCAAGGAAACGCACGACGTAGCAGTTAGTGAACTCTGCCAAGAGTTGATTCGCTTTTTCCCTCATGTCAGTGTGATTACGCCTAATCTTCCTGAAGCAGAATTATTGGCTGGTCAGGAAATCAAAACCTTGGAAGACATGAAAGCTGCAGCGCAGAAATTGCATGACTTAGGAGCGCCAGCAGTCATTATCAAGGGAGGCAATCGACTTAGTCAGGACAAGGCTGTAGATGTCTTTTATGACGGACAAACCTTTACAGTCCTAGAAAATCCTGTCATCCAAGGGCAAAATGCTGGTGCAGGTTGTACCTTTGCTTCTAGCATTGCCAGTCACTTGGTTAAAGGTGATGAACTTTTACCAGCAGTAGAAAGCTCTAAGGCTTTCGTTTATCGTGCCATTGCACAAGCAGATCAGTATGGAGTAAGACAATATGAAGCAAACCAAAACAACTAAAATCGCCCTTGTATCCCTATTAACCGCCCTTTCTGTGGTTCTAGGTTATTTCTTAAAAATTCCAACACCGACAGGCATTCTAACTCTTTTAGATGCGGGTGTTTTCTTTGCGGCCTTCTACTTTGGTAGTCGTGAAGGGGCTGTAGTAGGAGGACTAGCAGGTTTCTTGATTGACCTCTTATCAGGCTATCCTCAATGGATGTTCTTTAGCTTGGTCAACCATGGCTTGCAAGGATTTTTCGCAGGATTTAAAGGAAAAACTCAGTGGGTAGGCCTTATCTTAGCAACTATTGCCATGGTAGGGGGTTACGCGTTGGGTTCTACTTTGATGAATGGCTGGGCAGCAGCCCTACCAGAAATCTTACCAAATTTCATGCAAAATATGGTAGGGATGATTGTAGGATTTATTCTTAGTCAAAGTATCAAGAAGATTAAGTAAAGAGACTGAGTCAAAAGTCTTTCAAATAAGAAAAACGCATAGTATCAGGTGTTTGAACCTTGATACTATGCGTTTTATTGTGGGAAGATTTTATACTCTTCGAAAATCTCTTCAAACCGCGTCAACGTTGCCTTGCCGTAGATATGGTTACTGACTTCGTCAGTTCTATCCACAACCTCAAAACAGTGTTTTGAGCTGACTTCATCAGTCTTATCTGCAATCTCAAAACATTGTTTTGAGCAACCTGCGGCTAGCTTCCTAGTTTGCACTTTGATTTTCATTGAGTATAAAGAGGCTGAGTCAAAAGTCTTTCAAATAAGAAAAACGCATAGTATCAGGTGTTGAAAACCTTGATACTATGCGTTTTATTGTGGGAAGATTTTATACTCTTCGAAAATCTCTTCAAACCGCGTCAACGTCGCCTTGCCATATATATGTGACTGACTTCGTCAGTCTTATCTGCAACCTCAAAACATTGTTTTGAGCAACCTGCGGCTAGTTTCCTAGTTTGCTCTTTGATTTTCATTGAGTATTAGATGAATATTAATCAAAATAAAGCAAATCTTTGCTGGTGCTTGTAAAGAGGTCAAATCCATCCTTGGTAACAACACCGCAGTCTTCGATACGAACACCGACTTTACCAGGGATATAGATACCTGGTTCAACAGAGAAGCACATGCCTTCTTCGATGACCATGTCGTTTCCTTCCATGATAGATGGGAATTCGTGGACATCCATACCGATACCATGACCGAGACGGTGGTTGAAGTACTCGCCGTAACCAGCTTTTTCGATGACCTCACGGGCAGCGCGATCCACTTCATGGGCAGTCACACCTGGCTTGATAAAGTTAAGAGCAGCTTGTTGGGCTTCAAGAGTCAAGTTATAAATATCTTTCTTGAATTGGTCTGGTTTACCAACAGCGACTGTACGAGTCATATCTGAAGCATAGCCGTTGACCAGAACACCGAGGTCAAAGAGGAGAAGAGCATCATTTTCAACCTTATTAGCTGCTGGAATACCGTGTGGATTTGCAGCATTATCACCAGTCAAGACCATGGTATCAAAACTCATTTCATAGCCTTCACGTTTCATGGCAAAGTCGATTTGGGCGATGATATCTGTCTCAGTCTTATCAAGAGAAATATTGTCAAACCCCACTTTAACAGCCTTGTCCGCATAGAGACCTGCAACCATCATTTTTTGCACTTCGTCAGCTGATTTGATGAGGCGCATGCGTTGGATATGAGGTGTGAGATTTTCAAACTCAGCAGTTTCAAAAACGGTTTTTAAACCATGATATTTTGTCAAGATGAGATTGTCAAACTCAACAGCGACACGTTTGAAGTCAAGTTGTGGAAGAGCATGTTTCATTTTTTGCCATGGATTTTCAGAATCCACATAGCCCACAACTGGGAAGGAAACAGTGCTAGTAGCACGCTCCACTTCAAGGGCTGGGACAAAGAGGAGGGGTTCCTGATCCGCTATGACAAAAAGGAACATCTGGCGTTCATGGGGATCACTGTAAAAGCCAGTGAGGTAATTGATTGTGACGGGGTCAGATACGACAGCGACGTCTAGTTTTTCTGATTCAAGATATGTTACGATTTGTTGTAATTTAGACATATGCTACCTTCTTTCTACCCCTCTATTTTGGCAAAAAAAGTGAGAAAATGCAAGGGAGAAGGGTAAAAGAAAAGACAAAAAGAACTCCGACAAGATAATGGAGTTCTTTGATATAGTTTCACTTTGTTTAAGAAAACTCAGCCTTACTTTTGACATCACTGTATTCTTCAGCGATTTCTTGGCTGAGAATGTCTTCATAAGCAGGGAGTTGAATGTCCTGACCATATTTCTTCTTGAGGGCTGTAGTGACTAGGCGATAAGCTAGATTGGCATTACGAGAGAGGATAGGCCCGTGGAAGTAGGAACCAAAGACATTCTTGTAATGAACCCCTTCGCCGACCTTTTCTTCGTTGTTTCCATTTCCATAGACAACCTGTCCCAGCGGTTTTTGGTCGTCTGAGAGGAAGGTACGGCCCTGATGATTCTCAAAACCATAGTAGGTTTCATCGAAATCTTCATTGTGAATCTTGATGTCACCGATAAAACGGTTATTGGTCTGGTTGAGGGTGTAGTGGCCCATGACCCCTAGTCCTTCGATGCGTCTCCCTGAAGCTTCAACATAATATTGCCCCAATAGTTGGAAACCACCACATATAGCCAGAACCACACCGTCGTTTTGGATGTAGTTGTCAATGCTCTCTTTTTTAGCAGGTAGGTCGTCTGCAATAATACTTTGTTCAAAGTCTTGACCGCCACCGAAAAAGGCGATGTCGTAGTGATTTTCGTCAAAGTCATCATGGAGTGAAACGATGTCAACGGTCACATGGGCCCCCAGTTTTTCAGCCACATACTTGAGCATGAGGATATTTCCATTGTCCCCATAGGTATTCATGAGGTTTCCGTAGAGGTGGGCAATGTTGATCTGATAGGGGTAATTGCCAGCTTTTGAGGAAAGTGAAGTATAAACCATTAGTTCATCTCCTTTCTAACAATCTGACGACTAGCCAGCAGTTCGCGGAATTCAAGCATAGCAGTATAGGTAGCCAGAATATAAGCATGCTTGCAGTCTTGGTTCTTAATGGTCTTAAGAACTTGTTCCAGACTACTTGTTTCAGTGATTTTCTCAGCTGGATAGCCTGTTACTCGTAGACGACGAGCGATTTCAGAATGACGAACACCGCCAGCGTTGATTTCAGGGATGTCCATCTCAGTGATTTGTTCAAAATCAGCATCCCAGATCCAGCTTGTATCAATTCCGTCTGCATAGTTAGCGTTAAGGAGGACAGATAGGCTAAATGGATAAGGTGCTAGTTTAATCATTTCGATAGCTTGGGTTGCACCGACTGGATTTTTAATTAAGACAAGGGTACATTCCTTGTCACCGATATGGAAGGTTTCTTGGCGTCCAAAGACAGCACGGCTCTTATCAAATCCCTGTTTGATGAGTTGTGAATCTGCACCAAGGAAACGGGCGATGGCAACCGCAGCTAGGGCGTTGTAGATATTGTAGAGACCACCGATTTGAATACCGTATTCTTGTCCGTCAATGACAAAGCGAGAGCGATTGTTGGTCAACTCAACTAGTTCTGTCAAACGATAGTCGAGATCAGGACGTTTACATCCGCAGCCTTCACAGATATAGGCACCCAAGTTTGCATAGGTATTATGCTCGTATTTGAGGATGCCTTGACAGTCAGGACAGAGAATCCCTTCTGTATTATAGTGAGCCAGCTGGGCTGGTCCTTTCTCCAAGTCAAAACCAAAATACTCTACAGGATTTGGAATAGCTGGCTTGTAGAAAAGTGGACTGTCTCCATTAAGGAGAACAGTGGCAGTAGGCACCTTACGAATAGCATCCAAAATCATCTTGTAAGTTGTGTAAATCTCACCATAGCGGTCCATCTGATCACGGAAAATGTTAGTAATGACAAAAAGGCTAGGATGGATATAGTCACAGATACGAGAAAGACTGGCTTCGTCAATTTCGAGAACGGCAATATTTTTCCCAGTTTTAGAAGATTTGGCTGTTAAGAAGGTTGTCGCAATTCCTGTAATCATGTTGGCACCGCTTGGGTTGGTCAGAACTTGACCATAAACCTCTTTTAAAATGCCGACAGTGAGGGCGGTTGTCAAGGTTTTTCCGTTGGTTCCAGTGACCACGACAATCTCGTAGTTCTTAGCTAGATTTTGTAAAATATCTTTATCAAATTGAAGGGCAAGTTTTCCTGGGAGCGTACTTCCACGACCAAGACGGTTCAAGATGAAGTGGGAAGAACGCCCAGCTAGGAGACCCAAAGTAGTTTTTAATTTCATGTTTCTATTATATCATACTGCGCCCAGCAGTCCAATAACTAAAGTAACCTCTAAGATCAACTAAAGAAGTAACCTTAGAGGTGCTTTTTAGGTTCTGATTAAACCAATCAAATACAATATCTTTGAATTTGATAACTTTGGCAACTTTAAGAAATAAATCTTTCTTGCTCTGAACATAAGAAAGGAGAGGACATCAATTACCTTCTGCAGGTTTTAAAATTTCATTAATCCATTATAGTTGACAAAGATACCTAACTTTTGGGATTTAGATTATTTTTTGGAAAGTCTCTTTTATAATAAATTACGAATTTTTTCTTTTATAAATGCGTTAAGAGGATAGTGTTTATCAAGATATTCTAGGAGTGCCTGAGCAGATTCAGAAATTCGTTCGTAACCTTGCAAAAAGTAGGGTAATTGTTTGGCTTCATTTGGATAACCTTTTTCAAATCGTCTGTTGCTGTTAAAAATATCTATAAAATTAGATTTAGAAGTTTTTTCCAAATTGATTAGTTCAGTCCAGAGCTTGACAGATCTGTTTTGGATGAAATCATAAGCAGCCAATTTTTCCCCTCGTTGATAGCGACCTAGTCCTATATATAGGTTGCATAAAATTTCTCCCAACAGCCATTCACGATCTCTATTTTCTTTTGATGGCAATCTTTGTGGCTGGCAGATTGTTCCATCAAAACCGACCTCCTTCCAGATAATTTTGCCTTCAGCGAAAGGAATGTTTACTAGTTCGTGAGCTTCAAAGATAGCAAATTCACAAAAAACATCATCTTCAAATAGAACTTTATGTCCGTCCACTGTATTTTGGTAGTGAAATGCAATTGGTTCTAGATTACTTAACCAAGTTAGATCCTGGATATAGGCCTGCTTGTAGCCATCTTTTACAATAACAAAGAAATCCAAATCGGAGTACTGATCCAATCGTTCTCTTTCTGATCCGCAAGAACCAAGTGCCAGCAAAGCTAGTGCTTGTCTAGAATCTTTTAGAGACTGACCAATATCATCTAGTCTTTGTAATAGTAATTCTGTTTTATTCATATCGTTACCTCATTGTTTCTTGTTTACAGACATTATATAGTTAATATTTTCGAAAGTCAATTTCATCCCATACCAAATATATACTAATGTGATATGGGATTTCTTTCGATATTTTTTACAATGATAAAGTTTAAACATTTTGCGGAGTATTGCTCATATTATCAAGAACGAAGAAATTTGAAGTATTCTTTCGATGAAAATATACATACGACCCGCGCGAAGAGTGCCTAATTTACCTAATTAGGCACGAAACAATCATTGCAAAATATCTTTTTAAATTACTCATAAAACGATGAGTTGAAGCGAGTTATTCAAAGTCATATGTATTGCTGATATTTGAAAGAGTGACCTGAAACTCAATATATAATTAGGACTGCTAAATAAAGTTTGGCTATTATATCACAAAAGAGGGAAAAGACAGATTTGGTGTTTCGCAGAAGCAAAAACAGCCCGAAGAGAGCTGTCAGTTAAGATGAGATTTCAACTTAAATTGCAAACAAGTCATTCAAGTTCTCAGCCAAGGTTGGGTGAGTGAAGATTTGTTTTGTGAAGTAAGTGTAAGGAATCTTGTTGTCCATAGCAACAGTGATGATGTTGATGATTTCTTGAGAACCTTCTGAGAAGATGCTTGCTCCAAGAATTTCTTTTGTTTCAGTATTAACAACAGCTTTGAAAGCTCCGCGAAGGTCTCCATTTACATGGCCACGAGGCATTGCTGCAACAGGGATTTCTTTCACTGCGTATGGAAGTTTCAAATCAGCTGCTTGGCTTTCAGTCAAACCTACTTGTGAAAGTGCAGGTGTGATGAACATAGTGTTTGGTACATTGAGACGGTCTTCAAGTGTGTAGCTACCATCTCCAGCAAGGTAGCTGTAGACAACACGGAAGTCATCCAGTGAAATGTAAGTAAATTGAAGGCCACCGTTGACATCTCCAACTGCAAAGACACCAGGAACGTTTGTTTGACAATGTTTGTCTACTTTAATAGCACCACGTTCAGTTAGTTCAATATCTGTATTTTCAAGTTGAAGTGGTTCTACATTTGGTTTACGTCCAGTTGCGTAGAGAAGGGCATCGAAACGGTAAGTTTCGTTTTCAGTTACGACAAGGACTTGGTCACCGTCATTTTTAATTTCAGTAGTACGGATATTTTGAAGCAATTCAATACCGTCTTCTTCCATGTATTGTTTAGCAAGAGCTGCGATGGAAGGTTCTGCACGAGGAAGGAAAGTATCCAAGGCATCTAGGACTGTAACCTTGCTTCCAAGTTTGTTGTAAAGGCCAGCAAATTCAAGACCGATATTTCCACCACCAAGGACTCCAAGGTTTTCAGGCAATTTGTCCAAGTTTTGGATACCTGTTGAGTCAAAGACGTTTTTGCTTGTAGCAAGTCCAGGGATTGGCAAAACATTTGAAACGGCACCAGTGTTGATGACGATTGTTTCAGCAGTCAGTTCTTTCTTTTCATCACCAGCTTGGATTTCGATGACTTTATTTGAAAGGAAGTGAGCTTCCGCATCAAAGATATCTACGCCTGTACCAGCAACAGTCGCATAGTTTTTACCGTTGAGGCGACCAGTGATAGTGTTTTTAGTAGCAATCACTTCTTCAAAAGATAAGTCTTTCTCAGCAGCAACTAACAAAGTTTTAGTTGGGATACAACCGATGTTGATACAAGTTCCACCATACATAGCTTTGCTACGTTCAACGAGGGCAACTTTTTTGCCAGCTGAAGCCAATTTACCTGCTAGTGTTTTACCAGCTTTACCAAATCCGATAACGATTAAATCATAAGTTAACATTTAGAGTTCCTCCTATTCGAATTTCATTCTAGCACAAGAAAAAAACTTTTGCACAATTCTGCTACGCTTTAAAAAAGTTTATGAAATAGTGGAAAGTTTACTTTATTCTTTCAGAAAAATCGTTTACATGACATTATCGATGGATTTAACTATCTTTTGCTCTAGTCTTGTGTTATACTAGATAGGTTGCAAAGAAAACAGTACTTTTCTTTTGTGGAAAAGAAGCAACACGATTTTATATCCAGTATATGAAAATACGTCATAAAAAGAAAAGTATAAACTAAGCCCTATAGGGTGGCTTCGCACCACCTTTAGAAAGAAGAATAACGTGAAATTTAATGAATTAAACTTGTCTGCTGATTTGCTAGCAGAGATTGAAAAAGCTGGTTTTGTAGAAGCTAGTCCGATCCAAGAACAAACTATTCCCTTGGCTCTCGAAGGCAAGGATGTTATCGGTCAAGCTCAGACTGGTACAGGAAAAACTGCAGCCTTTGGCTTGCCTACCCTTGAAAAAATCCGTACAGAAGAGGCGACCATCCAAGCCTTGGTTATCGCTCCAACTCGTGAACTCGCTGTCCAAAGTCAAGAAGAACTCTTCCGCTTTGGTCGTAGTAAGGGAGTCAAAGTCCGTTCAGTATATGGCGGATCAAGCATTGAAAAGCAAATTAAGGCTCTTAAATCTGGTGCCCATATCGTGGTGGGAACTCCAGGTCGCCTCTTGGACTTGATTAAACGCAAGGCCTTGAAATTACAAGATATTGAAACTCTTATCCTTGACGAAGCGGATGAAATGCTCAACATGGGCTTCCTTGAAGATATCGAAGCAATTATTTCTCGTGTCCCTGAAAGCCGTCAAACCTTACTTTTCTCAGCAACTATGCCAGATGCCATCAAACGTATCGGTGTTCAGTTTATGAAAGAACCTGAACATGTGAAAATTGCTGCCAAGGAATTGACAACAGAATTGGTTGACCAATACTATATCCGAGTTAAAGAACAAGAAAAATTTGATACCATGACTCGTCTTATGGATGTGGAACAACCTGAGCTTGCTATCGTATTTGGTCGTACAAAACGCCGTGTAGATGAATTGACTCGTGGTTTGAAAATCCGTGGCTTCCGTGCAGAAGGAATTCATGGAGACCTAGACCAAAACAAACGTCTTCGTGTCCTTCGTGACTTTAAAAATGGCAATCTTGATGTTTTGGTTGCGACAGACGTTGCAGCGCGTGGCTTGGATATTTCAGGTGTGACCCATGTCTATAACTACGATATTCCACAAGATCCTGAAAGTTATGTTCACCGTATCGGTCGTACAGGTCGTGCTGGTAAGTCAGGTCAGTCTATTACTTTCGTATCACCAAATGAAATGGGCTACCTCCAAATCATTGAAAACTTGACTAAGAAACGCATGAAAGGCCTCAAACCTGCAAGTGCAGAAGAAGCCTTCCAAGCTAAAAAACAG
>OCJN01000176.1_pt1 | contig 20059 bp, 24 predicted proteins | sample 1480731 | NCBI WGS metagenome assembly OCJN01 (sample SAMN05301479, study PRJEB22388) | human skin metagenome | isolation source: Infant 1 DOL 23 skin | host: Homo sapiens | place: USA: Pittsburgh, Magee-Womens Hospital of UPMC | collected 2013/2014 | reverse complement strand
AGCGCGCGCTTGACGACGCCTCCTTGCTCGGCGTCGCCACCACCTCCGCGCTCGAACTGGGCATCGACGTCGGCGGGCTCGATGCCGTGGTCACGGCCGGCTTCCCCGGAACCGTCGCGAGTTTTTGGCAGCAGGCAGGGCGCGCTGGCCGCCGTGGGCAGGGCTCGCTCATAGTGCTCATCGCCCGCGATGAGCCGATGGATACCTACTTAGTGCACCACCCCGAGGCGCTGCTTGGCCGCCCAGTGGAGGCCAGCGTATTCAATCCGGCCAATCCCTATATCCTCTTTGGCCACGTCTATTGCGCCGCGGTGGAAAAGCCGCTGGATGATGCCACGATTGCTGCCTGGGGCGCACAGGATGTGGTCCACCAGTTGGCCGAATCTGGCCTGCTGCGCCGCCGCGAGCGCGGCTGGTTCGCCGTACCCATTCCTGCCCACTCGCCGGAAGAACTCTCCCCGGAGACGGCGCATTCAGCGGTTTCCCTGCGCGGCGGGGCGGGCGAGGAAGTGATGATCGTGGATTCCTCCGATGGCCGCCTGCTCGGCACCATTGACGCCGCGCGCGCCACCAGCCAGGTGCACCCCGGCGCGGTGTACCTGCACCAGGGCGAAAGTTTCGTCATTGAGGAGCTCATTCTCAGCGATTACCTAGCACTGGCCCGCCCCGAGGCCCCGGATTATTCCACTACTCCGCGCTCCACCACGGATATCCGCATCCTGCGCGAGGCCGATAACCTGATCAACTACTCTCCGGGCCTGTGGGTGGCGGACGTAGAGGTAGAAGTCACCGATCGCGTCACCGGTTACCAAGTGCGGCTTGCCGATGGCACCATTGGCGATGACATACCCCTCGATCTTCCCGAACAGCGCCTGGTTACTCGGGCGGTGGCCTATACCATCGACCCGCTGGTGCTTTCGGCCATGGGCGTGACTGCTTCCGATACCCCCGGCACCTTGCATGCGGCCGAGCATGCCGCCATCGGCCTGCTGCCGCTTATCGCCACCTGCGACCGCTGGGATATCGGTGGCGTTTCCACCGCGCTGCACCCCGATACGCAGCTGCCCACCGTTTTTGTTTACGACGGCCATCCCGGCGGTGCCGGCTTTGCTGAAGAAGGCTTTCGCCGCTTTCCTGAATGGATCGAGGCCACCTTCGAGGCGGTGCGCTCGTGTCCATGCGAATCCGGCTGCCCTTCGTGCGTGCAATCGCCGAAATGCGGAAACGGGAATAATCCACTCAGCAAAGACGGTGCGATCAAACTACTCGGTGCGCTGGTCACCATGACGCAGGGCTAGCCGCGCTACCTATTTCCGCCGGCTCACACCGGCCCAGCTTTCGCCTGGGTAGAGCGTCCGCGGACCACGGCGGTGACAATGACATCGCGACCAGATTCGGTGCAGGTTTCTAAGGTGGCATCGTTTAGCGCGGCCGTATCGCGCGCGGCGGTGCAGGCGTCCTCACCCGTGGCAAGGGCCCAGGCACCAGCGACCGCAGCGAGATCGGCCGCCACTTGCGCCTCGTGGCGCGCGGCCACGCGCGAGCCCACTGCCGCGACGAGCAGCAGTAGGCTTACGATGGCGACGATGATGCCGGCTGCGGCAATAGTGGCATAGCCTTCCTCGCCTCGGCGGTGCGGCTTATTCATTTCCGCCCACTTCGGCGGGAAAGACTGCCTCGGAGCGCATGGTTCCAACGGGCGCCTCTACGCTTACCGACGCCCTTACCAGCCCACCGCTTTCCTCCACGCTGATCTGAGCATCCTCGCGCGCCGGATGGTATTCGACGCCGATGGCATGCGAACGCGCGGCCGCGCCCGCCATATCTACCGCGGCGATATAGGATGCCAGCGTGGCAATGGCACCCACGATTCCCGCCGCGACCACGACCAGGGAGCTTAGAGCCAAGGCGGCCTCGATGGTCACGGAACCATCGTCATCAAATACCCAATGCATCATTCCTCCCTTCTGCCGGCAGGATGAGCCCGCCGGCCTTCATTGGGTCGCGGTGCTAGCTTGGGGTATTCGATAGGGCGTCGGTAATGATGCCTTCGATGGCATCCACCACCCCGCCGCCGTTGATGACCATGTAGAGCACCCCGGCGAGCGCGGCAGCCGCCAGAGAGCCCATGGCATACTCGATGGTGCTCATACCCTCATCATTGCGAATGAGCTGGGAATACTTAATGAGTGCGTGCATGATTAATGTCCTTTCAAGTGAGGTTTAGAGAAGTTGCGCGCCCAAGCTGATGACTACGGGCGCAAGTCCTAGAACGATGAATGCCGGCAGGAAGCACACCGCCAGCGGGAGGGCGATAAATACTCCTGCGCGCTCCGCCTGGGCCGTGGCATGGGCGGATGCTTCCGCGCGCAAAGAAGTACAGATTCGGTGACATCCGGTCGCAATGGTGGCGCCGGATTCGCCCGACATGATGACAAGCTGCGCTAAGTCCTCCAGCCCCGCGTGCCCCTTCATGTGACCCCACGCAGAGTGCGTGAGAACGCCCACACCCAGTAGCGCGGCCACGGTCTCCCACAGGTCCTGCGTCTGAGCATCCGCAGTGCGGGCCACCGCGGTGGCGGCGCCGTGCGCGGATAGCCCTGCGGCCAGGCAAGCTGCGAAGAGTTCGATGTCGCCGGCTACCGCAAGTGGGTCCAGCGGTGCTGTGGGCTTGAGCTTGCTTATCAGTCCCCCACGCGCAGTCGGGCCATCGCGCGGGGTCTTGGCGGAGTCTTTGGTAGCGTTCGCAGCTGCTAACCGAGCACTGTGTGGTGGTAGGCCAACGAGGACCGCGAGGGCGATACAGATAAGCGTGGTCATGCGGCCACCTTCCGAATGATGACACGCGACCAGGCGAATCCACCGCAGGCCAGGGCCACGCCTACTACGAGGAGGATGCCGCCCAGTCCGCCGCCGAAAAGGAAGCCCAGCGAGTTGGCGCCCATGGCCCCGCCCATGGCGATGCCGGCTATGGGTAGGCACGCGAGCACCGTGGCGGTGGCTTGGGGACCTTGCAGGCTAGCGGAGGTGGATTGCTGGTGGCGTCGGGAAGCGTCGAGGCGATTTTGGGCTTGGTCGAGCAAGCTAGCTACCGCAATACCGTGGTAGGTGGAAAGCTCCAGCAGGTGGCCTAGGCGGGTCAGCTCCGGCAAGGAGGCTTCGTCGTGCGCATCTGTCAGCGCCATATGCGGCGGCGCACCGCGGGCTGCGAGGGTGGCGGTCGATTCCAGTGCGGTGATTACCTCGCGCGGGGTCGTGGCTGGTAGGGAGTCCACGCCGCGGGCGAGCGCTCCGGTCAGGGTCGCCCCGGCACGCAGGTCCGCTGTGACAACGCCCAGGTAGGCTGCCAGCCCCTCGCGGCCGCGCCGCTGCGTGCGCGCGGCCACCATGTCTTTGGCGTACCAGGACACGCACCAGGCGATTATGGCGGCGGCGATAGCGATGCTGATGCGACCTACCGAGTAGAAGACCAAGCTGCCGCAAAACACCGCCCCCAAAATGACCACAGAGCTGGTTTGTACCTGGCGCGTGGCCGATGCCAATCGGCCTGCAATCGAGGGTGCGGGTAGAAGCAGCGCGGCGGCCAGTAAGAGGAAGCTAAGCATGGCTTTCCTCCCCGCCGGGCTCGCCTAGAAGTTGTGCGGAGAATTCCGTGAAGCCTTCTGCTGGGCCGTGCTCGGCGCTCCAGATGATGCGCGGGGTTACTGGGTTTCCCTCGAGTACTCCGATATGGGCGAGGCGGCGGCCCTGCGGAGTGCGTTCCATAGCCAGCACCATGTGCACGGCCGCGGCTAGTTGCGAGTGCAATGCCGCGCGACCCAGGCCGCCGAGGGCAGCAAGGGCCTCCATGCGGGCGGGAACTTCAAAGAGGGAATTGGCGTGCAGCGTCCCGGCACCGCCGTCGTGGCCGGTGTTGAGCGCAGCGAGGAGATCCACCACTTCACGTCCACGAATTTCGCCCACCACGATGCGGTCTGGGCGCATGCGCAGCGCTTGGCAGAGCAATTGTGACATCGTGGCTTCACCGCTTCCCTCCGCGTTGGCCCGGCGCGAGACCACGCTGACGCAGTGCGAGTGATGTGGGGAGAGTTCGGCGGTGTCCTCGATGACAAGGATGCGTTCGCGCTCGGAGACGGTTCCCAACAGCGCGGATAACAAAGTAGTTTTGCCAGAGCCAGTTCCGCCGATAACCAGGAATGAGATGCGCTGGTTCACCACGGCGCGCAGTAGCGCAGCGATATCCTCTGACACCGTGCCATTTTCTACTAGCTGAGGCAGAGTGGTTTGTGCTTGGCGCAGTACGCGCAGGCTCAGGCAGGTTCCGGCCACCGCAGGCGGGCTCAGCAGGGCGTGGACGCGCAGGACAACACCATCGGGGCGGGTAACGCGGCCATCAGCAAAAGGCTGTGCATCATCGAGCCGCGTGCCTGAAGCTGCCGCCAGCCGGCTGGCTAGCTGACGGATTTCAGCATCATCACGGAAGGTAATGTCGGTGCGCTCGAGCCCGTCACCGCGGTCCATGAATACCGCGTGCGGCCCGTTAACCACGACGTCCGTGACTCCCTCGCGCCCCAGCAGTGCATCGAGTGGGCCCATACCGGTGGAATCTTGGCGCAGGCGGCGCAGCAGGTCGAGCACCGCGACGTCACTAATCACGCCGGCTTCTTGGCGGATCCGCCGGGCTAGGGCTGCCGCATCGTGCACCAAGTCGGGTTCGGCGGCGATGATACGCTGCATCTTTTCAAGCACTTCCTGTGTTGCTTGCTGCTCGCTCATGCGCCGACCTCCTCGAGTACCGCGCTTGCGGCCTTACGCAAGGCAGCGGGGAGACGCTGCGGCAGGCCGCCGATTTCCACCGCGCGCGTGAGCCCCCGCAGCGTCGGCAATTCTGCCAGCACCGCGCTATGGACGATGCGTTCTACTTCCGCTGCGCTTAACGACGCCCACTGGCGTTGCCGCAGCACCACCACACAACTGCGCCGCGCGGCATCGAGCTGGACAAGAAGCTGCGCAGCCGCTGCGGCCGACCGCACCTCCGCGGCCACCAAGACAACCACGTGGGTACACGCATCCGGGATGGTCTCTGGAGTGCAATCCACCACGCATAATCCTTCACCAGCGTGAGCCGCGCCTACCACCCGTGCGAGCAGGTCCTTTTCCAAATGGAAGGGATCCGCGACGGTGCTGCGCGCGGCAGATAGCACCGCTACCCCATCCGGTGCGCTCGGCAGCGCGCGGTAAAGATCGGCGGCATCGATGCTGCCATCACTTACGGTAAGCTCCGGCCAACGCGCCCCCGGTTCGGCTTCTACGCCAAGCAGAAGGTCGAGCCCGCCGGAGTGAGGGTGGGCGTCGACAAGCAAGGCGCGGCCATCGGTAGCGCATTGGGTGCGGGCCAACGCGGCGGCAAAAGTAGAGCTCCCCACGCCGCCGCTCGCGCCAACCACTGCGATGGTGGCGCTACCCGGCCGCGTTTCCTGCGGGGCGCCCGCCGCGGCAATACTCGCAAGCAGCTCCTTGACCTGGGCGGGAATAATAAAGGCACTCTCCGCGTGGCAGGCCAACGCCGCCTCATAATCAATCGGCCCGGGATCGGCAGCGAGGAAAAGCACCGGCATAGACGCGGTGTGGGTGCGCTGCGCTGCCGCCACCACGCGAGCCATGAGGGAATCAACTAACACCGCATAGGCCCCCGGCAGGCTGCGCGGGATATCGCGGGGATCGGTCACAGTAAGCACATCGTGGCTGGTAGCCGCCGCGGCGTGGACGGCCTCGGCGCGCAGTGCCTCATCACCAATGGCTACGACAATGGCTGCGGATTCAGGGTGTAATGCGTTCATGCCTCATAGCCTGAAGCATTCGCGCAACCGCAGTAAGCCACCGCAGCCAACGCTGTGGATAACCCTGCGCCGATCACTACCTAGGCCCGATTTTGTTGCTATTTCAACCAAAATTCTGTGGATAACTTTCTCCACACGGCGGTAGATATAGGTGACGGCCCGCGCATCGGGGGGGTGCGCGCGGGCCGTCAGTAACCCGGCCTCGGGGGGGGTGAGCCGGGGCAGGCCGCACGGTATATCGGGGCCTTGCACGCATTATTATGACATGATCACTACTCAATCACAACAGCTAACAGGAGAATTCCACAGCCATGGCGCTGACCTGCACCGAATGCATGTTCACTAAGTACCACTCCGCGTGGGTCACCATTCCCTCATCATTGACACGCAAATCACCATTAACGGCAGCCACTTCTACACCACCAAGTACGAAGGGCGGCTAGACTCGGCAGCAGATCATGACTAATTCCCGCGAGCCCCATCAGTCCCGCCCCGCTAGCATGACTCGCGCCGGCGGTGACCACGCACGCACCGCGGCGTTTTTCGACCTCGACAAAACCATAATCGCTACCTCCTCGGCCTATGCTTTTGGCCGCGAGTTCCTACACAACGGGCTCATCTCCCCAACCGAGGCACTACAGCTCTCATTGGCTAAGGCCAGCTATATGTTTTCGGGCCTTTCCAGCGAAGGCATGGATACCACCCGCGATCAACTCACGGCGATGATTACCGGCTGGTCTGTGGAGGAGGTGCGCGCCATCGCCCGGGAGACCATGCACCAAGTAGTCACCCCCTCTATTTATGCCGAAGCCCGTGAGCTTATTCGCGCCCACCGCGCCGCTGGCGATCACGTCGTCATTGTCTCTGCCTCTGCCGCCGTGCTGGTAGACATAATCGCAGAGGAACTCGGCGTCGAGCACGTCATCGCCACGGAATTGGCAGAAGAGGACGGACTTTTTACCGGCGAGGTGCTCTTTTATTGCAAGGGCCCACATAAGGCGAAGGCGCTGGAGCGCACCGCAACCGCAGAAAACATCGACCTCAGTGCCAGCTACGCCTATTCGGATTCCGCTACGGATATCCCCATGTTAGAGAAGGTCGGCCACCCCGTTGCAGTCAATCCAGACAAGCACTTACACCGCCACGCCCTAGCCCACGAGTGGGATATACGTTCCTTTAAGGCCCCAGTGCCACTATTGCCCGCTCCGTCTGCCAAGAAAATTGGCATCGGTGCCTCCGTACTGGCAGGGACCACGGCGGCTATCGGCGCCGGATTGTGGCTCGCCCAGCACCCAAACCGCCTTGGGCAGCTAAAGCGAGACCCATAGCGCGCCTCCTAGGCCGCTCTGGCAATCGCGTCGGCTTCTTTGCCGCCGGCGGCCCAAGCGGCGAGGTGTGTAACAAGTGCTTCAGCAGACGCGGTGCGGTAGTTGTCTACCGCGGCGGCATATTCGCTGCGGTGGCGGGTGAAGTAAACCTCGGGCACAGCGAAACCGCGCGGATCCAAGCCTGTATGCACTGCGGCAAGGCGGGAAGCCACGCGGGCGACGAGGCCGCTGCGAGGGCCGAAAAACTGGCTGGCAGCAATTTCGGCATGAACCACGCTCGGCAGCAGGAGGTCGAAGGCAGGACCGCTCCCCTGCGCGATAAGCCGACCCAGCCCTTGCAGTCGTGCGCTTTCGCCGGCTGGGATACCGGTGCCACCGGCCGCGACGTCGATGCGCGCTAATACCTGCAGTGGCGCCCGGGCGAAGGAGCGCACCGTGGCGTCGAGGAGCTCCGGCGCGGCCACGGAATAGGCGCTAACGGCGCTGGCCAGCGGTCCATCTTTCATATCTTCTGGGCCCGGATGTGGGGGGATGGCGTGTCCATCCAACGCCACGCTGGCACGGGCGCCGCGTATGAGGGACTCTGCGGAGATGACCTTAAACTTCCGCAATCCTGCAGGTCGGCGGTGCGCCCGGGCGATGGCGGCGGCGGCTTTTTCTGCACTTTCTTTCACCCCCGGCAGGCGAAACAGCGGGGATAACGCGTCATTTTCTGACATATCCATTAGGATAGCCGTGGAAGTCCCTAAGCATGCGTGGCACCATGGGATAATAGTGATTCCATTATTATTAGGGACATTACAAGGTTTAGATAAACGCGAGGAGATTTAATCGTGAGCAACGATGGACTTTTTACCGACGGTACTGATCAATTTGCACCGAAGGTGAACTCTATCCCTTTGAGTGACGTGGATACATCCTCGTCCGAGACTTCGGTGGGCCAGCTGGTCTCCAATGCTACCGAGCAGATGTCCCAGCTCGTGCGCTCCGAGGTGGAGCTGGCTAAGACCGAGCTGGCAGAGTCCGCAAAGAAGGGCGGCATCGGTGCCGGCTTCTTCGGCGGCGCTGGCACCATCGCGCTGTATAGCTCTTTCTTCTTTTTCTTCTTCTTGGCAGAGCTCCTCGCCGTCTGGCTCGACCGCTGGGCAGCGTTCCTGATCGTCTTTTTGATCATGATCGTGATCGCCGGCATCCTGGCCTTCGTTGGACTGAAGAACGTCAAGCAGGTCAAGGCCCCGCAGAAGACCATTGACTCCACCAAGGAACTCAAGAACCTGGTTCCGGGCAAGGCGCAGAAGTCCCTGGACCGTAAGAACACCCACGGCCTCTACACCTAAACCAACACGCGCCACGCAGACGCACCACGCCACGCGTTCGTGCACTCTCTTTCCGCCCTAGCTAGCCTGGGGCGGATTTTGTGTACTTCCTCCCTTTCCTCTACCGTTTCTGCCCCAACTATAGAAAGGCGGCACAATGGCCTTCGCACCCTTGCCTCCCTCAACGGTGGAGCTGGATGGACCGTTTGCGCATGGGTTCGTCCACACCCGCGGCATCCGCTTGCACGTGGCCACAGCGGGCGATAGCTCGCACCCCCTAGTGGTGCTAATCCACGGCGCCTTCGGCGGATGGTTTGACTATCAAGACGTCATTGCGCCGCTTGCGCAGCGCGGTTTTCACGTCGCGGCCGTGGACATGCGAGGCTTTGGCATGTCCGATAAGCCACCCATCGATGCGGGGCAAGATATCCGCACCTTGGTAGGAGATATTAGCGGCCTCATCCAGGCCTTGGGCCATGACGACGCCTTTGTAGTAGGCGCCGATACCGGCGGCGCGGTAGCGTGGTGTCTGGCTGCTGAGCGCCCCGAGCGGGTACGCGGCTTGGCTTCCATCTCTGCCGCTCACCCGGTAGATCTGCGCCGCGCGATTGCCGCCCGCCCGTGGGATTTCGGATGGATCAACCTGCGTTCCCTATTGTGCCGCCTACCCCGCATCACCCGCGCGCAGAACCTGCTGCTCAGCCCGCGCGCCTACCGCAAGGAACTGGAGCTGGATACGGGCTCTTCGCTTGCCGGAGCCACCTTTGACCGCATCCTCGATCTCCGCCTGCGTGCCTCCCGCATCGGCAGCGTGCGCCGCGGCATCCTCTGGAACCACCGCATGCGCACCGCAGTTGTACCCCTGACCTGGGTGGAATTAGCGGTAAAACGACCTGTACTTTTTATCCACGCCCAGCAGCGGCTGTGGAACCCCGTCGTCCGCCGCGCCGCCATGCGCGCCGGCCGCGAATTTACCGCTACAACCGTCCCCGGTGCGAAGAACCTACCGCACCTGGAAGCACCTGCGGACTTCGTCTCCACGCTCGCGGCCTGGCTACGAGAATATAGCTAGTGCGCCACGCACTCCCCAGTATCTACCGGGTGGGTAAGCTGCGTGACATCTCCGACCTGGCCGTTGACCTCATCAGCGGTTAGGGCATAGCCCGTCTCGGAGTCATCTACCGAGGCGCCAAAGACCACGCCGAGGACCTCGCCGGCCGTATTGACCAGCGGTCCGCCGGAATTTCCTTGCTGGATATTGCCGCGCACGGTGTAGGAATCGCGCTCCACATGCCCGTGGGAGTAAATATCCGGGCCGGAAATGGTGATGCGATCGCGCACACGTGCCATCTCGGCGTCAAAAGGACCGGAATGCGGGAAGCCCATGACCATGGCATCATCGCCCGTCTGGGCCGAGGCCTGGGCCCACGGCAACGGATCGATGCCCAGATCGCGCGCATGCAGCACCGCCACATCCACGTCCGGGTTGTAATAGACCACGGTGGCGTCCTTAAGACCCAACTTGGTATCGAGGCGCACAGTCTGCGTACCGGCCACCACGTGGGCATTGGTAATCACGTAGTCATCGGCCGTTACGAAGCCGGAACCCATGAGGCGGCGGGAGCACTCTTCGGCGTCGCCTAGCACGTGAATAATGGAGGGCCGCATCCGGCGCACCAGCTCCGGATCCTGCACGTCTGGGTCCGGCTCTTCTACCTCCTCAGTACTAATAGAGTTTTGCCACGGCGACACTAATGGCGGCAGGCCGGACTCATTGAGCATCGCCGCGACGCCATTAGGCAGCGCCGCTACCCGCGCCGGCGCGGCCGAGTTGAGGTTGCCCAGAATGCGCGATTCACGCAGCCCCTGACCAGCCGCGCCGCCTAAGTTGGTAGCCACGGGGATAGAAATCAACCAGATAACCACCAGAGCGGCAAATGCTTGGAATACCGCACCCACCGCAGAATCGAGGCGCTGCGTCGTGCGCGCCTTCATGCGGTCGCGCACACTGCCACCCAACGAGGAGCCGATGAGCTGTCCGATGCCCACAAAAAGCACCAAAATTCCTACCAAAAGCAGCAAGCGCAACGAGGGCTGTTCCACCAGACGCAGCGCGGCCGGTGCCACGGCAATGCCCAACACTATCCCAGCGCCGACGCCAATGGAGGCCAATACCGCCGCGAGGGCGCCATTGCGCCACCCACTCAGTAGCGCCACAAGGACGGCGACCACGATCAGGCCGTCAACGATAAGCGCAGGAGTCATGGCTATGGGTTCTTTCTATCTGGGAGTTAAGACGTACACGTACCGCGGCACAAGCGGTTAGGACATCTTCTCATTATTGCGGGAGTTTTTGAGGGAGTCACGCAGGTCCATGACTGAATTGTTATCCCAAGGAACACTCCACCCGGAGTGTTGCAAGAGCGCTGAAAGCACTCCGGCGGTAAAGCCCCAAATAACATAACCATTGGCATGGAATGCTGGTCCTTGCCATTTTCTAAAGCCCACCACGAAGCGATTGCGTGGATCGACCAACTCCCGGATGGGCATGAGAAATACGTCATCGGTTTCATCTGGGCTGGCGGGATAGACCTCCCCCGGCTGGGTCCAATGCGCCAGTATCGGGCTCACCGGATTGCCGGTGGCGCGAATATGCAGCTGGTCCCACTGTTCCAATGGGGTCACGGAATTTCGCTGCAGGTCCGTTTCTTCCCAGGCTTCCCGCAGCGCAGTATCCACCAGCGAGGTATCAGCGGGATCTCGGCGGCCGCCTGGGAAGGCGATCTGCCCGGAGTGCGAACGCATGGACGGCGAGCGGTGCGTGAGCAAGATGCTGCCGTTCTCCACGCTCTCGCCGCTAAGCAGCATGAGCACGGCCGCCTCCCGTTTGACCGGCACCTGCACATTGGTGCCATTGAGCGACGAGGCTTGGCGGTTGCCAATGAGCTCTTGCACCTGACTGGGGTCTACGCCCAACGCCGGCTTCAGCCATTCTGGCGTGCGCTCGGGAAGCAGTTGGCTCATGCCGCAATCGCCTCCTCCACGGCTTTTTCAATCTCCGCAGCGGAGCTAAACGGCTGTGCAAATTGTTTGCGCACCTTACCGTTCTGGAGCACCACGGTGACCGGTACCACGCCCGGCAGCCCCAGCTCACCGGCAAATTTATTATCCGAATCCTGGAAGCTCGGCAGATCCACTCCCAAGTCATTCAAGAAAGCCGCACCATTTCCCGCGTTCTTATCCGCGTGCACACCCACGACCTGCCATTCTGGGTGCTCCTCCGCCACCTCCTGCAGATAGGGAAGCTCCGCGCGGCACGGCTGGCACCACCACGCCCATACGTTGACTACGCTCACGCCTTCATCGGTGTGTTTTCCGGCGGCTTCACCGCCCAGACACTCCAGCTCCACCCCGGCCACGGTGCCAGACGGGCAGTCCGGGCGCTGCGGTATTTCTTGCGGGCTTGCCTCGCCTGACGGCGCCCCCTCATCTCCGTCCCCACCCCGCAATTGCAAGACGCCCACTACCGCGATAACGGCAACGAGGATCGCGGCAATCACCGTGCCAAGGACGTAGTTCTTCATACCGTTAGCCTAGCGCCCAACACCGGTCGGGCACATATCCCGCAGCACGCATGCTTTACACTCCGGCGTGCGCGCATGGCATATCTGACGCCCATGAGAGATGACGCGGTGCGAGAACATCGTCCACTCTTCTTCTGGCAAAAGCTTGGCGATGTCCCGCTCAATCTTAACCGGCGTCTTCTCCCCCGTTAGCCCGAGCCGCTGCATGAGGCGGCCGAAGTGCGTATCCACCGTCAGCCCGGGAATCCCGAAGGCGTTTCCGAGCACCACCAGCGCGGTCTTGCGCCCCACGCCGGGCAGGCTAGTGAGCTCTTTGACCGTGCGCGGGACCTCGCCTGCAAAATCTGCCACCAACTTCTCCCCGATGCCCAAAAGATGGCCCGCCTTGGCGCGCTGAAATCCCAAGGGGCGCAGGATGCGTTCCAGATCCGAGCGCTGGGCCGCTGCATAATCCGCCGCCTCTGGGTACCGGGCAAAGAGTTCAGGGGTCACCGAATTCACGCGTTCATCCGTGCATTGGGCCGACAATACCGTGGCTACCAAGAGCTGCAGTGGGGAGTCATAGTCCAAGGCGCATCGCGCATCCGGATACTCCTGTGCCAAGCGGCTATTTATCTCTGGTGCCCGTAACTCCGGCGCGCTGGCCGCAGACAGTGCTGAATTCATGGGATAAAGCTTAGTAGACTAGGAAAACATGATTTCACTCGTAATTCTGGTACCGCTTGCCATCGCCCTTTTTGCCCTTTTGATGGAAAAGCTCGAGGCGGTCGTTTTCGCTGACTAAGCAGCAAACCTGCTGGCCGGAATCGTGCCTTTAGCACGATCAGAGTTTCTATACTGTGACAAATATTCACTAAAATACCAAAAGTGACCAATTACACTGTAAGATGAAATGCGTTACACAGTGACCCCGCTTGTTCCGCATTGTCGAGTGCATGAAAGACCGCACCCAGATGTGGCACAGGCTCATCTATGGACTTTCGTAGTCGACATCCAAGGAGTAAAACGTGGAAGGCGTACAGGACATCCTCTCCCGCGCCGGAATCTTCCAAGGCGTTGATCCCGTTGCAGTGCAGCACCTAATCGAGCAGATGGAGACCGTGCGCTACCCGCGCGGAACCACCATCTTCGACGAAGGCGAGCCTGGTGACCGTTTGTACATCATCACCTCGGGCAAGATTAAGCTCGCCCGCCACGCTCCGGATGGCCGCGAAAACCTCCTGACTGTCATGGGGCCGTCCGATATGTTCGGCGAGCTATCCATCTTCGATCCGGGCCCGCGCACCTCCTCCGCAGTATGCGTGACAGAGGTTCAGGCAGCCACCATGAACTCCGAGCTGCTCAAGAAGTGGGTAGGTGACCACCCCGAAATCGCGCAGCAGCTACTGCGTGTACTGGCTCGCCGCTTGCGCCGTACCAATGCCAACCTGGCCGATCTCATCTTCACCGATGTTCCGGGCCGCGTGGCAAAGACCTTGCTGCAGCTGGCTAACCGCTTCGGCGTCCAGGAAGGCAGCGCTCTGCGTGTAAACCACGATCTCACTCAGGAAGAGATTGCCCAGCTGGTCGGCGCTTCCCGTGAGACCGTCAACAAGGCGCTCGCTACCTTTGCACACCGCGGCTGGATCCGCCTCGAGGGTAAGTCCGTGCTCATCGTCGATACCGAGCACCTCGCTCGCCGCGCTCGCTAACCTCAGGCCAGCTCATCACCCCGCTGCGGCGGGGTTTCGCTGGTTTTCACCGCGTTTGCGCGGCATCACCAGCCCTGGGCATAATTAAGCCCCTCTTCCCGCAGTGTCAGGAGGAGGGGCGAATGGAGATACTACTTATTTAGCCTCACCATCCAAGTACTTCAGCGCGGTGCGTGTGGACTGCTCCGCAGCGTGGCGTAACACCGGATCCACATCGTCATACATTTCATTGACCAGGGTATTGAGATCTACGTCCTCACCCAGGCGGGAGCGGATCTCCTTGATCTGGCTCAGGCGGTAATGGCGGCGGTCAATGTACTTGCGAGCCACCTGGGAGGTGTCATCCAGGTCCGGACCGTGCCCTGGGAACAGCGCGATGTCTTTGCCTCGCTCTTCTAGGGTATCCAGGGTCTGCAAGTAGTCGGCCAAGTTACCGTCCGTTTCCGAAAGGAGGACGGTGTGGCGGCCGGCGATGGTGTCGCCGGAAATGATGCCCTCAAGGCGAGAGTTTTCTACTTCACCACTCCACACGAAAAAGCAGGTGGAATCCGCGGTATGGCCCGGAGAGTGAACTACCTCGAGACGCGGGGTAATGCCATCGAGGGAGATATGCTCACCATCCTGGAGAGCCTCAGCACCATTGCAGTAGCTCGGATCGAAGGCACGGATGGGGGCGCCGGTCATCTGCCGCAAGCGCTGCGCTCCTGAAGCATGGTCATCATGGCGGTGGGTAATCAAAATCAAAGCCACCTCGCCTGCGTTGCGGTGCACAACGTTGAGATGGCCTTCGTCCTCGGGACCGGGATCCACGACGATCGCCCGAGAGTCTTCAGCGGCGCGAATAATCCAGGTATTCGTACCCTCAAGAGCGGTGTAGCTGGGATTATCGCAAAGGACAACGCCAACGGATTGGCTGACGGGACGCAATTGACTATATGCAGGGTGCTCCATAGTTACTAGCCTATCCGATCAAGCAGCGATTTCTACGATTAGTTCGATCTCTACCGGCGCGTTCTTAGGCAACGCAGCCACACCCACGGCGGAGCGAGCATGCGTGCCGGCGTCCCCAAAGACGTCACCGATGAAATCGGAGGCACCGTTGATCACAACCGGCTGATCTTCAAAGTCCGGGTCAGAGGCCACGAACCCCACGATTTTTACCACGCGGGAAATATTATCCAGGCCCACCTCGGCATCGATGGCTGCGAGCGCATTCAGCGCCGCGATGCGAGCCTGCTCCTGGGCCTGCTCCGTGGTGAGATCGGCACCGACCTTACCGGTCACCGGCAAGGCACCTTCCACCAAGGGGAGCTGGCCCGAGGTCCAGACCTGATTACCCACGCGCACGGCCGGCACATAGGAGGCTAGCGGCTTGGCGACGCCCGGTAGCTCGTACCCCAGCTCCCGCAAGCGAGCATGAAAGCCCATTTACTCTGCCACCTCGCGCTTGAAATAGGCCACCACGTTTTCCGGGTTAGGGCCCGGGGTGACGGTGACCAGTTCCCAGCCGTCTTCACCCCAAGAATCGAGGATCTGCTTGGTGGCGTGGGTAAGGACAGGTGCGGTTGCGTATTCCCATTTAGTCATAGGGCCTATTCTATCTATTAAACACGCCCCACGCCGTCTAAATTCTTAAATCCCGACGAGCTCGCCGCCCTCGGCCAAGTAGTGCGCCCAGTCGGTAATGTGGGGGTTCTTACGCAGCAGGGCACGGCGCTGACGCTCGGTCAGCCCGCCCCAAACGCCGAACTCGACGCGATTATCCAGAGCATCGGCGCGGCATTCGTTGAGCACCGGGCAGTGGCGACAAATGACAGCCGCCTTGCGCTGTTCTGCACCGCGCACAAATAGGGCATCCGGGTCACCCTTGCGGCATTTAGCCTGGGTAACCCACTCACCACGCTCGGGATTTCGGGCTGTATTAGACATTCCAGCAGTCTTCACACGAACGGTCATGGGTGAGTGTGCTCCTTCCCAGACGGAATACTATGTAACGCACCTCAGTCTATTCATCCAGGCAGAAGATTGTCTAACACGTCACACTTTAGGGGGTGCGAGTGATCTTCCACCTACCAAGGCCGACCACGTAGTGTATTGGGCGTGACTGTCTTCAAATCTTTGGCCAAGATAGCCCTGTCCACGGTCTTGGTAGGTGCGCTTATCGCCCTGGCTCTTGCCCCCTTTGCGGGCATTTCCGGGGTGGCGATTGCCCGCACTAACGAAACCATGCAATCTGACCTGCAAGATCTGACCGCCGGCAATATCCCTGGCGTAACCACGATCAAGGACGCCAAGGGCAAAAACATGGCCTATGTCTTCAGCCAGCGCCGTCACCCGGTGGAGAGCAAGAAGATTTCCTCAGCCATGAAAGACGCCATCGTCTCCATTGAGGACGAACGTTTTTATGAACATGAAGGCGTGGACTTCCAGGGCAATTTTCGCGCCCTGTGGACCAACCTGACCTCAGGCGGCGTCTCCCAGGGCGCTTCCACCATCGATCAGCAGTACGTAAAAAACTACTTATTGCTGGTCTCTGCCACCACTGATGAAGAACGCGCCGCAGCCACCGAGCAATCCATAGCCCGCAAGCTGCGCGAGATGCGCATGGCCACCAAGATGGATGAAGAGCTAGATAAGGATGAAATCCTCACCAACTATCTCAACTTGGTGTCCTTTGGTAACCATGCGTATGGCGTCGAAGCAGCGGCCCGCACCTACTTTGGCACGCATGCTTCCGAGCTGACGGTACCGCAAGCAGCGATGCTGGCCGGCATGGTCCAATCCTCTGAACGCCTCAACCCCTATACCAATGCCGAGGAAGTAACCCAGCGACGCAATCTGGTCCTGCAATCCATGGCGGAGAACGGCCATATCAAGCAGCAGGAAGCGGATAAGTATAAGGAGGAGAAGCTGGGCGTCGGCAAGAAGCCCAAGACGCTTGCCAATGGCTGTATCGGCGCAGGCGACCGCGGTTTCTTTTGCGATTATGTACTAAAGTACCTGAATAAGAAAGGTATTAGCGAGGAGCAACTGGCACGCGGCGGCTACACCATCAAGACCACACTGGACCCAACGGTGCAGGATAAGGCGCTTCAGTCCGTGCAAAGCCACACCAGCCCAGACGCGCAAGGCGTGGCCGAGGTCATGAACGTCATCAAGCCCAGCAAATCGGACCGCAAGGTGCTGGCCATGGTCTCCTCCCGTGACTATGGCCTAGACCTAGATAAAAATGAGACCATCTTGCCGCAGCCCTATTCCCTGGTGGGCAATGGCGCAGGTTCGGTTTTTAAAGTCTTTACCGCCGCGGCCGCACTCGAGGCAGGCTACGGCATCAAAAATACCGTGGACGTACCCACCCGCTATGAGGCAGAAGGCCTGGGCCATGGCGGCGCTGAAGGATGCCCGGCCAACCGCTACTGCGTGGAAAACGCCGGCTCCTACAAGGCCACGATGACGCTGCAAGAAGCGCTGGCACACTCACCCAATACGCCGTTTATCAAGCTCACGGAGCAGGTAGGCGTGGCTCCCATCGTTGATATGGCCGTGCGCTTAGGTCTGCGCTCCTATGATGATAAGGGCAGCTTTGATAAGGACACCTCGATTGTCCAGCACACTAAGGAAGCCAATTCGGGTTCCTTTACCCTAGGCCCGGACCAGGTCAACCCGCTGGAGCTATCCAATGTAGGCGCCACGCTGGCTGCGGATGGTAAATGGTGCGAGCCCAACCCTATCTCCCAGGTCACGGATAAGGAAGGCAATGAGGTCTACCTGAAGGAAACCCCGTGCGAGCAAGCAGTAGATAAGGGCGTCGCCCGCGCCATGAGCAATGCCCTATCCGAAGACGCCAAGCAGGGCACGGCCAAGGATGCAGCCCAGGCAGCCGGCTATTCCAGCCCAATCGCGGCCAAGACCGGTACCACCGAGTCCAACCAATCCTCTGCTTTCCTGGGATTCAACGAGGGCATTTCCGCAGCGCCTTATATCTATAACGACGGCACTTCCACCGTCCCACTGTGTACCGGACCAGTACGCCAGTGCGCGGGTTGGGGCAACCTCTATGGTGGTTTGGAGCCGGCGCAGACCTTCTTCAGCATGGCCTCGCAGTTGCCCATAGCAACCAAGGCCGGACTGCCTAATTACGACAAGAAATACGACAACGGCACCACGGCCGATAAGACCTTGGATAGCCTGCGGGGCAAATCCGAGGCCGAGGCGCGCCAAGCCTTGGAGTCAAAGGGCTACGTGGTGAAAACCTCCCGCGTGATCGGCGGCGATGTGCCTTATGGCCGCGTGGTGCGCGCCATTACCGGCAAGGACGGAAAGAAGAAGGGCGCGGAGATTACGCTGCAGCTTTCCGACGGCGCCGGGGCCTCCCAATCCCCCTCCTCCGGCGTGGCCGACGCTAACTCCACCGGCGCACAAAATAGCACCGGCGGCGGTGCTGCCGACGGCGCTACTAACCCGGGCCGCTCAACTGGCGGTACAGGCGGTGGAAATGGCAACGGCGGTGGCGGTCGCGGTGGGTTCTCGCCAGAGGACTTTGGCATCCGCCAAGAGGATATCGATAATTTTGCCAACGATGTCCGCAGCCTACTTGGCCGCTAGGCTCCACCCGTTACGGTCTCGCCCGCTTTAGCTCAGCTGGGCCTTGACCTCCGCGGATAGGCGCTTGCCGTCCGCCTGGCCGGCAGCCTTAGCATTGGCCACCTTCATTACTGCACCCATCTGCTTCATGGTGGGTGCTTCGCCGTTTTCGGCCTCAACCTCTGCAATGGATTCCTTTACCAAGGCCTGCAGCTCGGAGTCGTCTAGCTGGCGGGGCTGGTAGGCCTCGAAGAAGGGGACGTCGGCAAGCTCGGCTTCAGCCAACTCTGGACGCCCATTTTCCGCATAGACCTCGGCGGACTCGCGGCGCTTTTTAATTTCGCGCGCAATGACCTTAAGGATGTCGGCGTCCTCCAGCTCGTGCCGGGAGCCATTGGTTTCCTCGGCCTGGATGGCAGCCAACAAGGCACGGATGGCGCTGGTGCGCTGCTTCTCCTTCGCCTTCATTGCGGTTTTCAGATCTGCACGGATGGTTTGTTTTAGCTCGCTCATGCCTATCAATGTACGCCAGGTAGGGTGGTAGCCGTGAAACTTTTACGTATTCTTGGCGGCCTCACCGCTGCGGGCCTGGGCGCCGCAGCATGGGGCTATAGCGAACTGACCAAATTCGAGCTCAAGGAATATACGCTCCCTCTCCTGCCCAAGGGCGCCCTGCGTGGCAAGCCGGAATTTCGGCTGCTCCACCTTTCTGATCTGCACATGATTCCGGGCCAAGAGACCAAGATTGCCTGGGTCTCCGCCCTCGACGCCTTGGAGCCGGACCTCGTAGTCAACACCGGCGATAATCTCTCCGATCAGCAGGCCGTACCCGATACGCTGCGTGCTCTCGGTCCACTGCTGGCCCGGCCCGGTCTCTTCGTCTTCGGTACCAATGACTACTGGGCTCCACAGCCGGTCAATCCCTTCAAGTACCTGCTGGGCAAAAAGCGCGAACCCTCCTATGTAGATCTGCCCTGGCGCGGTATGCGCGCCGCATTTTTAGAGCATGGCTGGCGCGATGCCAACCAGGCCCGGCATGAATTCAAGGTGGGAAATGTCCGCCTCGCCGCCGCTGGCGTGGACGATCCACACCACGATCTGGATGACTACTCCGAAATCGCGGGTCCGCCCAACGAGGATGCCGACTTGTCCTTAGCTCTCCTCCACGCTCCCGAACCCCGCGTGCTGGAGAAATTCGCGGCCGACGGCTATCAGCTCTCGCTGTCTGGCCACACCCACGGCGGCCAAATTTGCCTGCCTGGATCCCGTGCGCTGGTGACCAATTGCGGCATCGATCGCGACCGCGTGCAGGGCCTCCATGATTTCGGCCCAATGAAGATGCACGTCTCCAATGGCTTGGGCACCTCCAAATTTGCTCCCGTACGCATCTTCTGCCGACCTTCCGCCACACTACTGAAAATCACCGAGAAGGTCTAAACCCAGCCACCTGCCGTTTTGTTGATTGCGCTCAGGTTGCGTTAAAGTATCCGAGTACCGCTTTTCAAGGCGGAACGCCGGGATATGGCGCAGCTTGGTAGCGCGCTTCGTTCGGGACGAAGAGGTCGCAGGTTCAAATCCTGTTATCCCGACCATCAGCCCGCAGCTTTGCTGCGGGCCTTTTTCATAGCTACGCCAGCATTCCCGTAAACAGCGCTACGGCGGGGTTAAGGGTCAAAATGTGTGTCTGGCTCGGCGTGTCGCGGGGGTTAGATTTGG